>ERZ1292623.186-Hain-H51-01um-R1-186-length-70135-cov-22_pt1 | contig 70135 bp, 73 predicted proteins | sample MGYA00564398_ERZ1292623 | MGnify/ENA primary metagenome ERZ1292623 (study PRJEB36523, sample SAMEA6512633) | groundwater metagenome | collected 2019-01-07 | study: AquaDiva: Metagenomics assemblies of 32 groundwater samples
TTTTGATTCCGTTCAAGAAGTGATGGCGAACAAGAGCAAACCGAAATCGCCAAAATTGAAACCTTATGTGTATAGAGGATTTTTCCGTTGCGGAGAGTGCGGTTGCTTCATCACTACCGAAACGCAAAAAGGACATAACTATTTGCGATGTACTAAACGGAAAAATCCTTGCTCACAAAAGTATGCGAGAGAGGACGCCATCACTTCTCAAATAAAAGAAGAAATCAAAAAAGTTTCTTTGTCTTCCGCTTGGGCAAATGCTTCAATCGCACAATTTGAAAAAGAAAAAATGGAAATTGCCCAAGCGGAAAGCTCTTTCGCCCAAAAAGCGAGAAATGAGCTTGTGGAAATAGAAACAAAACTTGATCGTTTGCTTGATTTACAACTAGACGGCAATTTATCGCAAGCGGAATATACCGCTAAAAAGTACAAGCTCATTCTCGCTAAAAAAGATTTGGAAGAAAAAATCACCGCTTTTGGGCGAAAGAGCAATAATCGGTTCGAACTTGCCATTGCCTTTCTAAAAGAAGCCAACCAAGCCGAAAAATACGCTCAACAAGAAAATCCCGAAAGGATTCGGGATTTTCTCAAAAAGATTGGTTCGAACTTCCGCATTGCCGAGCGGACGCTTTCGTTCCCCCTCAAAAATGCTTGGATTCTCGCGGGGAAATACCATGCCGAGGCGCGAAGCGCCGAGGCAACTTCTTATGATTTTGCAAAAAGTGCAATTTGGCGGAGAGGGTGAGATTCGAACTCACGAAGAACTTGCGTCCTTAATGGTTTTCAAGACCATCTCTTTCGTCCACTCAGACACCTCTCCATCTTTTTCCCAGAACCGCTGCGCTTTTATCCACCTTTGGCGGAAGTCCACCCCGCCAGAGGCGGGCAAGTATGCGACCTCTCCCGAACTAGACTAACCTTCTGTTTCTAAATGCTTGTCCTGAACCAGACTTTAAATAGTTTTCAAATCTTCTCGCTTGTAACAGATTAGGAAAAGCACAATACCAAATAAGCTTGACAGGCCTAAGGTTCTTAGTTGATAAACATTCCCCATTTTCATGTTTTTTAACTCTTTCTTTAAGATTTGGTGTCGATCCAGTATATACTGACTCATTCGATAATCTTAACAGATATACATAATACATATATTCACCCTTCGCACAAGGCTTCGGGTGACACACTTCGCATTTTTTAGTGGCCAAAGGCCACACGAAGCCTTGGCGAAGTGTGGCGGAGGAGGTGGGATTCGAACCCACGCGAGCTTTTAAGGCTCAAGGGTTTAGCAAACCCTCGCAATGGGCCATGCTATGCGACTCCTCCGTACGTCTCATTATAGCATTATCAGTCCATCTTTTGCTATACTCGGTGTTGACTTAACTAACCCAAGTATTATAAAGTAAACATATGACTGCCCCAATTCTTGAACCAAAAATCCTGCCAAAGGAGCCTTTGGATCTTCCAAAAGAATCTCTTGAATTACCGCTTCCTCAAACACCTCCACAAAATGATGTTAAAACACTTCTCTCATGGACTGCTCCAGGAAGGCCGTTTAGAAAAAGAGGGAGACAATATTATTTAACAAGCCTTTTGATTATGCTACTTATAGAAATTATTTTATTTCTTTTTGCCCAGTATACTTTAATGGCTCTGGTTGTTTCTTTGGTATTTGTAGCTTTTATGCTTTCTTTAGTGCCGCCTAAGAATTTCCATTATAGAATAAGTACCGAAGGCATTACTATAGAAGATCATTTTTCCCTATGGCAAGAACTATACGACTTTTATTTTAGAAAACAAAACAACGTAGATGTTTTGCATGTAAGAACTCACGCGCTTCTTCCGGGAGAGCTAACCATTACTTTAGGCGAACTAAACAAAAATCATGTAAAATCCGCACTTTTACCTTTTTTGCCGTATAGAGAAGTTGTCAAAAAAACATTTATGGAGAAAGCTGGAGATTGGCTGGCGCGAAACTTTCCTCTTGAAAAACCAAGCTTAAAATAAAGTTGCTTCACAGTCTTCAATAAGATAAAATACAAGTTAAAGTTTGCGGCTATAGCTCAACGGATAGAGTAATGGTTTGCGGAACCATTGATCCCAGTTCGATTCTGGGTAGCCGCACAAAGGCGGGATGCGAGAGTGGTTGAATCGGGTCGTCTCGAAAACGACTATCGCTGTAAGGCGATCACAGGTTCGAATCCTGTTCCCGCCGCGTTATGTCCTCGTAGTTTAACTGGATAGAACGTTGGGTTCCGAACCCAATGGTTGGGGGTTCGATTCCCCCCGAGGATGCTATGAAATTTGAATTTTCTGCAGGCGGTATTGCGTACAAGAAAGAATCTAACAAAACATTTATTCTTGTTGCTCAACATTCACAACATCATGGTTGGGTCTTCCCGAAAGGACTAATCGGCCACAAATCACAAAAAGTAAGAGAGACAAAAGAAGAAGCAGCTCTTCGGGAAGTAAAGGAAGAAACTGGAATATCAGGAAAAATAATAAAAGAATTAGAACCTATTTTTTACTGGTACAATTTTGAAGGAGAAAAAATCAAAAAAACAGTTTATTATTTTTTAATGGAGTATATTTCTGGAGACACAAAAGATCACGATTTTGAAATGGAAAATGTAGAATGGTTGCCGATAGATAAAGTTGAGGAAAGATTGACATATAGATCAGATAAGGAAGTTTGGAAACAGGCAAAAAAACTAATTTCTAATATCTAATTTCTAATTACTAGTTTGGAGGGGTCGCATAGTGGCCTAGTGCGTTCGCTTGGAGAGCGAATGTCATCGCAAGATGGCCGGGAGTTCGAATCTCCCTCCCTCCGCCAATGCCAAAACTAAACAGTAGTCAACTTAGGCAACTGGCAGAATTTCTATCTAATCTCAGTTTGGTGTTCTTCGCTACAGGAATAGCTCCCTTGTTTTCCAATATTGACAAGGCAAACATTTTTAGTATACTATTAAGCTTGATAGCCTCAATAAGTTTTTTAATTGGAAGCTTACGGTTATTAAGAAAGGATGACTTATGAATATTGTCATTGGTCCTTTAGAGGCGTTCTATATTGCAGGAGCAATTTTTCTGTTGGCTATTGCTATTTTTATTTATCCAACTCTTAAAGAGCGTTCAGGCTCGAAAAGAAAAACGGAAAAAAGGTAATTATGAAATTTCCTGCCCTTGCCCCGCGAAGTTCGGCAAAGCCGCACGAAGTGGGGCCAACATTTTTGCGTTTGACGATTATTCTACTTCTATTTTCTATTTTCTATTTTCTATTTACCCCGCACCAAGCTGGTGCGGGGTTTTCTATTTCTTCTGTATCAGCACAGTCTAAAACTACTCCGCCCGATACTTCCAATCCCTTCACCATTCCAAACACCACCACCGATGTTCCAAAAAATCTCCATACCTATACACAAAACGTAACTATCGAGGTGATGAGCGCTTTTTCTTGTCAGTTGACTGGAATTGACCCAACTAATCCAAACCAGCAATGTCTTGGAGTGGACCAAAAAACTGGGAAAATTGGTTTTGTTGAAAACGGGGGCGGAGCAATTGGTGTGATGAGCCACATGATATCTGTTCTTTACACAGCACCTCTCCATACAGCCGATTACTTTAATTATCTAGCTAGTAATTTTGGAATTGTAAAAACAACACACGCCCAAGGTACTGGATTTGAGGGGCTTAAACCACTCCTTGGTCCTTGGACAGCGTTTAGAAATATTGTTTATCTTATTTTTACAATTGTTTTTGTGGTTATTGGTTTACTAGTAATGTTTAGGGTAAAAATTGATCCGCGAACTGTAATGACTATCCAAAACCAGATACCAAAAATAATTGTTGGTATTGTCTTAGTAACCTTTTCCTATGCAATAGCAGGGTTTTTGATTGATATGATGTATTCCTCTATCTACCTAATAGGCAATGTTATTACTAGCGCTAGCAAACAATCGCCTGCTGTTGTGACAAGGCTTGTCCAGTCAGACAATCCGTTCTCGGCCGCGGACGATACAGTTGGCATTGGTAACACGATTGGATCAGTCGGTGGATCTACCGGTGGTTTTATAAAAACTATTTTTGATAACCCTATTGGAAGGATCGTCACTGGTGTAGTATTTGGGGCATTGGGTAAAATCTTGGGTTCTTCTTTGCCAGGTTTTATTACTTCTTTTGCGGGTATTGTACCCGGCGCTGGCACCCTGGCTGGAAATATTTTAACTAACTTATTTGAAATTACTACAAAAGGAATTTTTAGCTGGATCTTTGCGGGGACATTTGCAGCAACAGGGCTTGCATTAGCGCCACAAATTGGACAAGCTATAGGAACTTTTATTGCTTGGGTTATTATTTCAATTGCTATTCTTTGGTCTTTATTCAAGCTTTGGTTTACGCTTATTTACGCGTATATTTATATTCTTATTGATGTTGTGTTGGCTCCGTTTTGGATCGCTGGAGGAATTATCCCTGGACAACCAGTAACTTTTGGTGGTTGGCTTCGGCACATCTTGTCCAGAATTGCTGCGTTCCCAACAACTATAGGTTTGTTTATGTTGGGAAAAGTATTTATTGACGCTTTTGGAACTGATCAAAAAGGGTTTGTTCCGCCACTTATAGGCAACCCAACAGATACAAATGCTCTTGGATCAATCATTGGTCTTGGAATAATCCTTCTTTCGTCTAATGTTGTGAATATTACAACTAAGCTTTTTAAAGCGCCTCACATTGATCTTGGCCGCATTGGACAAGCGATTGGAGTTGGAGTTGGGGTGCCAATGTCAACTATAAAAACTGGCGCATCAAGTATTATGGCTAGTAAAGAGTGGATTCCAGGACCTGGAGGCACATTTAGACAACGTAAGCCAAGCGAAGCTTTATTTGGCAGATTGTTTGGGCGATAGGATTTTATGAAAAAGACTTAGAAACTTCTGCCGGAAAAATTGCTTTTACAAGTTCTAAACCAAGCACTGGACCAAAAAACTCTATAAGCATTCTTGCCCAATAGTGTAATTTTTCTATCCAGTCTGCATGATTCTCTTTTTGCATTCTTAAAAATTGCGTTAAGCCAGTCTTCGGATCCCCCTCCGCAGGAGCGTCGGATATCACATCGTTCTGTGCAAGCCCATCCAATATATATGATTGTTGTTGTTCATCCAAAGCAATATTAGCTTTCAAATTCCCCTGCTCTATTTTAGATCTTGGATACCTACCAAGTTGCATAAGTGGGTTAAGCCATTTGCCCAAAAGATTCATCCTTGACATAGATAAATAAGCAGCAACATATTTTTCTATAATTCTTTGTGCGTCCCTAAGACCAAGCGGATTTCGTATTTCTACAATAGCTTTCTTAAAGACTTCTACAACGTTTTCTGGCTTAACAACAGTATCCCCAATAAGCCCTATAATCTCACCGTATCCTTTTTGAAATGAACTCTGATCACCTACGAGAATTCTCGTATACGAATAATCGTCTATTCCTACCCAATTCGTTTTTGGAACATCGTCCAAAAACGGCGTATGGGAAAACTTCATCTTTACCAATTCAGGAGCTTTCTCTTTTCCTAAACTCGTAAGCTCTTTGATTATACGAATTTCTCTTTCATCTAAAATTCCGGCAGATTGATAATAGTCGGAAAGATTTTTAAAAACTCCTTGATCAATTTCTCCCCATGTTTTACCCTTAAGAATTCCAGCATCATCTATAACTCGTCTATGCTCTGCGATAAAAAGCTTTGTTTTAAGAGCATTCCAACGGCCTTCCAGATCCTGCTTGCTTGTTCCTTCTGGCAAATTGTAAGCTTCTCTAACCTTCTCCCTTGTTTCTTCCGGAAAAAAGGCAGCAATTCTAGATGGCAGAAACTCTGCTGCATGTTCCCAAATTATCTGTTTATTTCCTTTTTCTATTATTCTGCCATTCTTATCCTTTACTTCTCCATCAAGCATTGTTTCTAGTTGCAACATCGCTCCTAAAAAAAGCCTTTGTTTCTGAACATATCCTTTTATTTTTTGATTAAATCTTCTTCCAATCTCTTGACTATAAGTTGTGTTCCCTTTATATTTGACTCTATTGTCCTCTAGCATGCTCTCTATTTCTTTGTCTGTTTTATGAGGATGTTTTGTTCTTATCTCACGGATCACTTCTTCTTTAGCTTGCAGTCTTATTAAATTCATGTATTCCTCAATCGTAAACTTCCCTCCATTCAAAAACTCTAATCCATAATCTTGTTTTAGCAAAATCATTCTTCCCCTCCAACTGTTACTTTTTGGATCAGTTATTCCGGTATCAAGAAGCGCCCACGAATCTTCTTTTTTACCGTAAAGTCCTTGCCTGTCACCGTTTCGTGCATCTTTCTCCCCGTACCCATAAAGCCTTCCATCTTTTTCAGCTAATTCTTTTGTCTTTTTAAGCAGTTCTTCTATAAACATTTTTCTCATCGTTGTGTCTATGCCTAGAAACCTTTGAGTAATTAATTTCATTGGAGCTAGAATTTGAGCTATGGGATCAGAATCTACAGAATCAAGAAGAGTATCTATATCTTCAAACGGAACATCTCCTAAAATTGTATAAACTATTCTTCTTTGAGTAGCTGCGTTTAAGCTTTTACCAACAAGCATTGCCCTTCTTGTCTCCCATCCCCTAAGCGATCTTGTTTTATTTTTTCCTCCTTCGTCTTTTATAATGTTACCCTTAGCATCTGTTACTTCTTTTTGAAACTCATTACTGTTTAGAAAATTTTCTACATCTTCATCTGCCACATCCATATCTGTAGATGTGAGCCATCCTTCCTTAAAAGAGAGGCTGGACGCAAGAAACTTTTCGTATAACATTTGGACATCGGACACGCCTGCTATTTCATTTTCAACAAAAGCAAGACCCTCTTTTCTCAAGTTCTGAGTTATAAACTGGACATAAGTCTGCCTATCATTCATTCCCCTAAACAATTCATGCATGATCATACGCCTCTGACGAAGATCTGTAAGATATTTAAACATTCCTTTATTCTCCGATCTACCAATAGAAAAATCGTATACTCGTGCCATTCCAATAACGCTATCAAGATTATTGCCTTCGTAAAAACCAAATGTGGGGTATTGAGCCTTTGGATTATAATCTGCTCTTTTCAATATAAACTCAACCGCATACTCAAGCAGGTAATCAACCATATAGCTTTTATCTTTTTGAGCCATAGTACCAAAGCGTTCAACCATGGATTCTACTAAGCTGAAGTAGGATTGACTTCCGGAAATTGGATTCTCTGCGTCAATAATGTTTTCTATAACATCGTAGTCTTCATGCTCTATTGCATAAGCCAGTTTTGTTTTCTTAGCCAGCATTTCCGCAGAATCTCCTCTTGCCTGCTCAAATAAGCGTCGCAATTCCAGCCCCATTGTGCTGGTAAGCAGCTGTTTTTGCCTGTCGAATTCATTTTTTTGGCTTGCAGAATATCCGCCTGGCGCAGTAGCGCTCATTATTGAATTGTATAAACTCTGGTACTCTTCGCTTTCAGCACCGCTTATCCCTATTCCCATTCCTCTTTCTGCTCTTTGAGAAGCCGAATCTCTCATGCTGCTTGTAATATTTCTTGCTCTTGTCTTTAATTGTTCAAGATTAGAATCTGTGATTCCCAGGAATCGATCAGGCGCTGCCTGTGCCGGCTGGCCTCCTGCCCCACCTTCTCCTCCAGCCTGTCCTCTTCTTTCTGCTTCCTCAAGGCGTCTTGTAGCAGTAGCAACATTATTGCTTTCTCCCTGTCCTGGTTCTACCATAAAAATCTCCCCACCCTTAGGATAGAGGTTTTGGGGTTGGGTTGTCAATCCTTCATAACGCATTTGTTCTTTCATGCGCTCGCAGTTTACTCTGAGCGGAGTCGAAGAGCTTGATATTTACTTTACGTTTAGCTTACAGTATCATTACATTGTTAAAATTAAATTTATGAAATATTTCGAATCTCTTTATTCTGTCAACTCAAGAAACAAAGAAATTGAACAGATATTGACTTTTATTAAGGAAGGCACTTCTTGCCAAACAGTCAGTCTTCCTGGAGGCGGAAGATCTAACCTCCTTGAGCTTTTATCCTACAATAAAGCCATACGAACCAAGCACTTAGGAGAAAATCAAAAATCTTTTCATTTTGTTCTTCTTAACTTCTCCGAAGTTAGAAATAAACCATTAACCGATGCTATAAAATTTCTTTTACTCTCTCTTATTGATTCTTTAAGAGACAGAAGAATGGACGAGGAAGTAAAAACTCTAAAAGAAATCTTTGATGCAAACGCTATCTCCAATGACGAACTTATTTTATTCCATGGATTAAAAAGAGCAATTGAATATTTGGCTTTAGAGAAAAACCTAACTGTTGTTTTATTGTTCGATAGATTCGAAGAATATATCCCCATGCTAACAAGTGAATTCTTTACCAATCTTAGAATTTTAAGAAATCTTGCGAAGTATCGGTTTTCTGTTGTGTTTTCGCTCAATAGGCCATTAGAAGACCTGATTGATTACGCGACTCTTGCAGACTTCTACGACTTTATTGCTGGACACATTGTTTATCTTGACTTATTCGATAAACTAGGCATTGATTTTAGAATTGCATACATTGAGAAAGCAAGCGACAAAAAAGTACATAAAAAAGTTCTTGAAGCAATATTTGCTCTTACTGGAGGTCATGGGAAACTAACAAGGCTTTGTGTTGAGGCAATATTAGCGTTTAGTTATCAGCGTCTAGGGTCTAGTTCACAATTTGAAAAATTCTTGCTCGAACAAAAGCCTATTCAGGGCGCGCTTTTGGAAATTTGGAATTCGTTAACCCCAGCGGAGCAAAATATATTAGCGACTAAGCGTCATTCTGGACAAGCCAGAATGACGGACGAAGATTATTTCTATCTCCAAAATGTTGGACTTTTTAAAAAAAATAAGACTACTATTAAGATTATTGATGCATTTATCAAACAAAAACCACAACATCAAATAACAACGCAAAATATTACATTTGATCTAAATACAAACGAGGTTAAAAAGGGCAGTCTATTGCTTTCTGACAAGCTTACTTCTTTTGAATTTAATTTATTAAAATTCCTTCTTCAAAACAGCAATAGGATTTTGGAAAGAGAAGAAATAATAAGCGCTGTATGGAAAGACGAAAAATCAACTGCTGGCGTAACAGACCAAGCCCTAGATCAGTTAATTTTTAGGGTTAGAAGAAAAATAGAATCCGACCCAAATAATCCCATGCATCTTCAAACAGTAAAAGGAAGGGGATTTAGGTTTGTGCCATGAAAATAGGAATACTAGGTGGAAGTTTTGATCCACCGCATATTGGCCATTATTTTGTAATACAGCAGGTTTTAGAACTTTGTCCGGAAATCGACAAAGTAATACTCGTTCCTGCGTATCAACACCAATGGAAGCCTGCGTTTGCTTCGGTTGAAGATAGAACTAGCATGCTTCAATATTTTATAAACCAACGCGTTGAAATTTCGGATATTGAAATTCAAAGAAAAGGTATAAGTTATACTATAGACACTATTAAACAACTAAAAGCCCAAACAGGGGCAGAAGTGTATTGGATTGTTGGTTCAGATATTGTATACGAATTTGAAAGATGGGATAGAAAAGATGAACTTATTAAAGAAGCTCGTTTTTTAGTCTTTCCTAGAGACCCCTACCATTTACCTAAAAAGCTCCCTGAAGGATTTGAATGTATACAAGACAAATATCTAATTACAACGAATATTTCTTCAACAACAATCAGACAACGAATAAAGATGGGAAAAGATATTACATACCTTGTGCCAGAAAAGATAAAAAGTTATATAATAAAGCACGAGTTATACATATAAAATAAATAATTAACCTAATTGACCTAATTAATCTAATTTCTAAATAATGACCAATATTCTAAAGATAAAAAAATACGATTTAGAAGAAAGAACTGCTAAGTTTGGTGAAGATGCAATTAAATTTTGTAAAAAAGTTCCAAGAGGGCCAATTACAGATCCCTTAACCAATCAGTTGGTAAAATGTAGCACAAGCGTTGGAGCAAATTATTGTGAAGCAGATGACGCCGAGAGTAAACTAGACTTTAGACATAAAATCGGAATTTGTAAAAAAGAATCTAGAGAGTCAAAGCATTTTATAAGAATGATCGTAGTTGCAGTTCCAGAATTAAAAGAAGAAGCAAGAAAGTTGTGGCAAGAGGCAAAAGAGCTAAATTTGATCTTTAATTCAATATATAAAAAAGTCAGCTAATTAGGTTTTGGATTTTGGGATTTGATTAGGTTAATTAGAAATTAGAGCAATTAGAAATTGTAGTTGTACCATTTTATGGATAAAACATTACTTAAAATAGATTCCTCTCTTGAAAAAAATAAAATTATCTCATTTATAAAAGCCGTTCTTAAAAAAGAAGGGTTTGAAAATGTTGTTATAGGAATGTCAGGCGGTGTGGATTCAACAACCTCATTTTATCTTTTAAAAGAAGTTGTTCCTCCCCAAAATATCTTTATTGCTCATCTTTACTATTTTGATTCTCATTTTAAAGATATAGAAGATATTTTAAAAGACGCAAAGATTCCGAAAGATAATATTTATGAAATGTCTATAGAGCCTCTGCTTAAGGCTTTCCAAAAAATACTAGAATTTACTCCCAAGCCTCTTGTGTCATTCCCGCGAAAGCGGGAATCTAGATTCCCGATCAAGTCGGGAATGACAAATAATGACTCTATCGACAAGGTACGTCTTGGCAATATTATGGCAAGGATTAGAATGATTATTATTTATGACCTGGCAAAAAAGCACAATGCTTTGGTCGCAGGAACAGAAAACCAATCTGAGTATCTGCTTGGATATTTTACTCGATTTGGAGACCAAGCATCGGATTTTGAACCAATCCAGCATTTGTACAAAACACAGGTTTATCAATTAGCAAAATTTCTAGGAGTGCCAAAAAATATTATAGAAAAAGAGCCAACCGCAGGTTTATGGAATGGACAAACTGATGAAGGCGAATTTGGCTTTACTTATCAAGAGGCAGACCAAGTGCTTTACTTGTATTACGATAAAAAACTAAAGCTAGAGAAGATCAAAAAGAAAGGTTTTAGGAATGCAGAAAAAATAATCAAGTTTTCTCTAAAAAATTCTTACAAACATCACGCCCCGTATAGTTTGTAAGCCTTAATAAATGCTTCCTCTATAATCTATGTCCCAAACATAGATAGCTTTACTTTCTTTGTCAATCTCAAAAATTACCCTGACATCCCCGGTTCTTAATCTAAAACTGCTTTTTGCCCTATCCATCTAATTTTTCTTTTGTCTTGCGCCTCGAATTCTTGTGCCTTTAGACTGTCTATGTAGTCTTCGGCAAGATCAGCAAGTTTTTCATACTCTTCAAGGCTAAGAAGTACTGCTTTTGGCTTTGATCTGTATAAGATAAAAAGCGGCCCATAGAAGTCTTGCACTTCTTTGAGAGGCTTACTCGCATTCTCGCGCATATCTGAAATTGTCTTGATATTTCTCGCTGTTGGCATCATAGTTTGTTAATACCCAACTTTTCCTAAGCTTTTTATAGCACTTATCCTTACCCCTGTCAAGGACAAGAAGTACAGGTTGCAAAATCTCTAAAAAGCAACATTTCACCGTTACTGACAAAACTGTGTCAAATTATATCAGAGATTGCTTCGCTCAGGCTCGCAATGACAAATTTTTGTCAAGACTTGTGAGATGTTACTCTAAAAACTGTTACAATAAAATCATTATGGAAACCAAAGTATTAAATTACCGCATTATTATTAAGCCAGAAAAAGAAGGCAAGAAAACAATCTATCTTGCCGAGTGTCCTACTCTTGGCGTTTACGACTGGGGCGATACGATCGAAGCAGCCCTTAAAAATATCCAAGAAGGAATAGAATGTGAAATTGAAGGGCTTATTAAAGACGGCGACATGGTGCCAGTAGATCGTGTTGAACAAGAAATGACAACTACCGCCAGTGTTAATATTCCCAACAATTTACCTATTGCGTTTTCCCCATGAGCAACATCGCAAATGTCAAGGTTCAGGAAATGGAAAGAGTCCTTAGAGCCTGTTTGAAAAGTGTCATTCCGAGCGAAGTCGAGGAATCTCCCTTAACCTAAGCTCTGCTGAAAGAGATCCCTCCACGCGTCCTTCGGACTTGGTCTGGATGACAAAAGGGACTTTTCAAATTGTCGCCAAAATCCTCAAACAATCGGGCATTTCTCTTGAGGAATTCAAAAAACTTCGCAAATAACCAACTTCTTGCAAAATCTCCCAAAAAATCTCTACTTAGTTTTCTTAAGATAATCCATTATATACCGGCAATAACGCGTGTAGTCTTTGTAACAATCCTTTATTGAGTTATAAAACTTTTTTTCGTTAAGCTTTATGTATTCATGTACCAAAATATTTCTAAGCCCTGCGGATTTACTAATCTTTTCGGCAAAGTCTCTTGGATATACACCAATATCCGAAAGCAAAACAAAACTTTCTGTAAAGTCAAATGGCAAATCGCTCTTCTTGGAATTTGCAATAATATGTTGGTTAATATCTATTGCCGCATTAACAATAACTTCCATAATTCGTTCAACTATCTTATGGGTATTGTAGTTTCTAGCTACATCATCAAAAGTTAAACCTACAAAATCTTTAAGATGTAATAAGTCATCTTCAATCCTATCTATTCTATTTTTAATCATGGCAATATCAATCATAGATGTTTCTCCAAAAACTTTTGTTTTACTTCTATAGACCGATCAAGCATCGGAAAATATTTTTTCCCGTCATCGCTATATCGCTTTAGAGTCAAAAGCCTGTAGGCCAGATATTTCTTTTCGTCTCCATGCAGCAATATACCATCTCTTACCACGCTATGTCTAAAAAGAAGGTCGGAGTCATTCAGAAACCTAACATCCACATTTTCTCCCCTAAAAACATCGGAAAACTCGCTATAAAGATTGCCAAACAGCTTATAATCAGTTTCTTTCTTGGCTAAAACTGCAATATCAAGATCTGTCTCGATATTTGGCTTTTCTTTACGGGCTTTGGAACCAAACAAAATAACAAAGACAAGGTTGTATTTTTTGGCAATTCTTGCAATTTTTTCTTTATCAAAAGATATTTGTAAACTATTCATAAATTGATGATACCATAACCCACAACAGAGTTGCAAAATTTCCCAAAACTCTCTACGATGGAAGGGTGAGAAAAGAAATATTGTGGATAAAGAACGTGTTAATAGTTTATCTCGTATTGCTTTTGTTTTTTACACAGTCAAAACAAGTGCTCGCTCAACTATTAACAGTGACCCAAGAACCAGAAACTGTATATGTCAATAGTAAAAGAATTACCATAACTCTTCGCTCCGAGCAAGACCAATTTAACGCTAACCAAAAATATAGTATTGGTTTCTGGTTTCCTACATGGGATCCCAACGGTAATCCTTCGTATACTTTTGAAGACGTAAAGGTCGTAGATGGGAAAACCCTTGCTCGAACTACTGCAATTGGAGGATTTGGCATTAATCCTTCTGTAGGCTTATGGCATTATAAAATATGGTCAGGAAAAAAGAAAGACATAAACAACAATTCTTTAATATTTTCTGGAGAATTTAAAATGTTTCCTGAATCTGGTCCAGGAGAAATTGGGTTATATTCTGTTTACCTAAATGCTCAAGAATTTCAAGAAGACACAAAAACTTCCCTTTATGCATTTAATATTGATCCTAACAGTGATTATACGATATGGTTCGTTGGTGAAAAGGATCCTTTACTGTCTGGAAAATTCGACAAGGCTTTAATAACTTACGATGCAGAAAAAAATTGGCATATAGGAACAACTCAAATTAATGTAGGTAAAACTTCTCCTCAAAAATACATATGCATAGCTCAAGGTTTGGTAGAAGTCTATGACCGGTATAGAAGAGAGGGTGTACGTTGTAAATATCCTGTACAAATATCAGTAAACGTGTTTGCTCCCTCAGGTACCCCAATCCCAATTCAAAATGTCCAACCAGGTATTCCAACAGAAATTCCTGAAGACATAACAAGACTAACTACTTCTCCTCTTCCTCGATGCGCACAGTGGGCTGACCTAAAAGGAAACCGCCTAACTATAGGGGAAGCATCAAAAAGAAAAGATATAAAATGTGCAACAGTTGATACTGCAATTGGTAAAATAAGCACAGATCCTTTTAAGTTTGTAAAATCCATACTTTCTATTATGCTAAGTCTTGCTGGTGGAATTGCGGTGATTTTAATAATTATTGCGGGCTATAGACTTATGGCATCCCAGGGAAATCCAGAAGCTGTTCAAGGAGCGCGAGAGCAGCTTACCTCGGCAATTGTAGGGTTTTTGTTTATAATATTCTCACTGGTAATATTGCAGGTAATTGGAGTGGATATCCTACGCATACCGGGATTTAAGTAGAATTATGAAGCAGCTTACGCTGAGCATTCCAAACGCCCAGGGAACGATAACCCAAATACAGGGACCTAAAGATTTTCCAACAGGAGGACTTGAGGGATATGGAACAAATCTTATTCAACTAGTAATTAATCTTTTGTTTGTAATTGGTATTATCATGGCACTTGTTTTTATTATTTACTCTGGAATTCAATGGGCAATATCGGGTGGAGATAAGCAAAAACTGCAAAACGCACGAAATAGACTTATCTACTCTATTGTTGGGCTTATTGTAGTTGCTATTGCTTTTGCAATTATAAATATTATTGTTACACTTTTTGCCGGCAATCCAAAGTTTTTCCTAAATACCCCTTGACAAACCTATAAAACCCGAATATGATGAAATTATGAAGAAGGCTGTGGGATTTATTAGCGGGACTTATTTATATTTACTTTTAGCAAAATCTATTTTTGCCGCAACAGAATCTATACCCATCTCATTGGTGCCTCCTCAAGGATCAATACCTACTATTCCTATACAGCAAATTCCTCAATTTCTCGTTACGCTTCTTTTTGTTTTTGGCATAATTACTGCAGTCGTCTTTCTTATCTATGGAGGCATTAAATGGATTTTATCTGGCGGAGACAAAACAAAGGTTGAGTCAGCAAGAGGACATATTGTTGCTGCGATTATTGGACTTGTGATTGTTGCTGCAGCATTCTTTATTATAAACATTGCATTTACTATTTTGACTGGTAAGGCCTTTGAATTCGGAAAGCTTTGTATTCCAACCCTAGAAAACCCTAATTGCAAGTAACTACTTTTTAATCTTCTTCGCTTGCATTTTTATCTTTAGCCTGCTAGAATAACCCAATGATTCCTATACCCATAACTCCGCCAATAGGCGCCATTAACGATGTGCCAATAGAGAATATTCCCCAATTTATAATTACTATTATTTTTATTATTGGGATTATTATTGCTATTGTCTTTCTTATCTATGGAGGCATTAAATGGATTTTATCTGGCGGAGACAAAACAAAGGTTGAGTCAGCAAGAGGACATATTGTTGCTGCGATTATTGGGCTTGTGACTATAATAGCATCATTTCTTATCTTTTCTTTTGTGTTTCAGATATTAGGAGTAAGAAATCCACTTACTGGCGGCCTTTGCATTCCAACTCTTCAAAATCCTTTTTGCCAGATAACAACAACTCCTACTCCGCCACAAACTACAACTCCAACTGCCACTCCTTCTGCATCTATAACACCTCCTACAAATACCCCAACCCCACAGGCTGATAAACCTACACAAACTACACAGCCTAAAAAAGGCGCAAAAGCTACAAAAGGTGGGCTACCTTTACGCTAGAAACATTGCCTTTTTATTGCTGCTTTGATACTCTCTGATTATGGATTGGAATAGTGTTATTCCTAAATGCGTTCAAGACGTTCCGATTAAGGACGACAAGGACATTATCATCGGCACGGCAAAAGATGTCGCAACTCTAAACTGCATCCCTGCTGTTGTTCAAAATGTTATTTATGCTGCTTTTGTATTTGCTGGCATTGTTGCAGTTATTCTTATTATTTATTCTGGAATTAAATTTATATTATCTGGTGGAGATCCAAAACAGGTTGAGGGTGCTAGGAAAACAATGACTTACGCAATCATTGGTTTTATTGTCATCCTTCTGTCTTTCGTAATACTTAACCTTATCTCAAATGTCACTGGGGTAGGTTGTATTAAGTTATTTGGGTTCACTAACTGCCAGTAAAATACTGTAAGCAAAAACTTACCGAGAAGACATATTAAATGGAACTGTTTCTTGCATAAACGAGTAGGGACCAATAGCCGCAAGCAAAATAGCAAGTAAAAGAGAATCCTTTAATCCTTTTTTCTTTTCTATTTCTAAAAGTTTCTTAAGCTCTTCATCGCTTACTTCGTTGCCAAAAAATAATTCGCGTAACCCTTCAACCTTAGGAAATCTTCCTTCTTTAATTATATCTGGCAATCGTCCGCCTTCAATCGCTTCACGAAACGTATTAATATCTGCATCTGTCCAACCTTGACTTTTTAAATTCTCTGAGAATTTATTCCATGCCTCTGGTAACTTCTCATTAACACTTTGCATTGCCTCATCTATCTGTAAAACGCCAGACGCTTCTAGATGTTGTAATGCAATGCTTCCAATAATAGACCCTGCGCCCCCATTTGCTTTTGCTGCCAAACGAAGCGCTATAAGTCTTTGTTGTTCTTCTATTTTGGGCTGTCCTCCTTCTTGTAATATTTTCTGAATTTTTGCCTCAAGCGTTGATAATTCCTTCTCAATTATAATATCTTCTGGTGCCGACTTTGGCTGTTCTTGTGCTTGAGCCTCTTCTTTCCTAAGCAAAAAGCCATAATAAACTTCTCTTTTTAATTCTTCTATTTTGTGGCTTTTGTCTTCCTCTGACAACGAAGTATCATTCTGAAGTAACCTCAACTTTTCTTCCCATTGCGAAAGCGAATAAGTCTTATCTTCTGTTGGGTTAAAAACTTTTATATTATCTGTAAAGTAGGAATTTAATTCTTGAGCTTGAGGATCTTTTTCCGTAAGTTCTCTTACACCGTCTATCATTGCTTGTATTTGAAGACTTGCTTCTTGAGTTGATGCCCCCCCAGTACCCTCGTATGAAAGGGCTGTTTGGGCTTTCGTATATTTGTCTTCTCCCTCTTTTCCAAAAAACCCTTGATCTAAATGTTTGCCAATTATATCTTGCGCGCTTTTTAATTTAGCGCTTGCTTCTTTCGGAGAAGTCATGTTTTGTTCTGGTTGCACATCTGTTTCTTGAGACTCAGGAGCAGATCTCGTTTTAGCTGAACTAGGTTCAAATTGTCCTGTTGTAACTAAAGCCTCTCCTGGTTCCATACAATTTTAATACTAAATTACTTGCAAACAAAAAGCAAGTTTGCTAATGTAAAGATATGCCAGACGGAACAGCCACAGCAGAAAGACTAATACCAGTACAAGCACCATTAGTTGCTCATCAGGAAGCTCCTGGGGCAACTGGTGGTCTGCCACAGCCAGAAGCTCAAAGTACAGAAGGCACTCCGCCGTCTCCAGAATCAGCAGGGGGAAATAAACCAAAGCGATATGAGTTTGTTGTAGGAAAGGGAGAAGAAGAAATTATCCTAGATGACCCTACAAGAAAACAGATTTCTAAGTTACTGCTCAACAGATTAGAAAGCGCTAAATCTCTAGCTGAAAATCAGGAACAACTTACTACTTTTGACGAACTGCTTATTAAATTGGGTTATTCGGCAATAGAACGGATCCAAAAAAGAGAAGCAGAGATAACAAGAAACGACCTTGCTCTTGTTTATACCACTGTTCAGCTTGAGCTTTTTCAAAAGGCAATAGCGACAGCAAAGCTTGTAAAGGATGGAAAGCTGATTATCCCTGCAACAGGGAGGGGAGGATTTCTCTGGCTTAAAAAAGGCATTCCCGAGACTACTACTCCCCAAACCCAACTTGAACAAAGAAACGAAAGGCTAACCAGTAAGTACATAAAAAATATTCATTATGACCAAATGAGTCCTGAGCAAATAGAGAAAGATCTAACTGAGCTAAATGATCTACGCCATAGTCTTGAAAGTCAGATGTTTGGAATGGTTACGGAAAATCCCCTTTTTGATGAGATTACAGGAAGCACAAGTTCTGGGATTCGACTCAATAATTATGTTTGGGACGCACTAACAAGACAACACCCTGAGGAAACTCTCCTTGAATTTTCCAACAGAGACCCAATTGGAGCCATAGAGGCTTTCAATCAAGCTCTAACAGAAGGCTTTACTCGATTTACAAGACAGGAAGGGAAAAACCTTCTAGAACCACCAACAGATATAAGTTCTGCTGTAATTAAAAAACACGTAGAAAGGCTTAGGTCTTCTCCGAACGCAGAAGAGATAACAAAACTAGAGAGTGAGGTAACAAAAGCAACTGGAGAACTTGACCAAGCAAGAGCAAAATTCCAAGAGATAATTGAACCTGTCGAGCAAGCTAAGACAGAAATGGAGCAAGCACAAAGGAAGTTGGAGCTTGCGACAAAAACTCGTGAGAATGCGGAATCAGATGTTCATATGAAAAACCTGCAGGACAATATTGATGCGCTAAATCAGAGCCTCCTTACAGCAAGGGAAGCTAGAAAAGATGTACCTCGTAACCAACTGTCATCATATAACCAAACTCTTCTTGCGATGCAACAACAACTAACAGAAGCATTGGAAAAGTTAGGTCCTTATTCCGACAAACTAAAGGAGCTTAAGAATGAGGAAGCGAAAGCAACACAAGAGGCAAAAGATAAGAAAGAAAAACATACGGGCGTTGAGCAAAAGGCAATAGCAAAAGGATTAGACGCGGCACGTGCGGATAACGAGGGAAAAGAAAAAACCAAGGATGAAGCTCAGAAAAAATTATATGAAGCCCGAAATAGGAATACAGAAGGGGTCTCTGAAGAAGATTTACAAAAAGCAACGACGCTTGAGAGGTGGGATAAAATTATGGAGGAGGGCAAATACTCTCAAATAATGACAGAGTTCTGTAAGCAATCGCATGGAGGAGAATATAGTTTAGAGCGGCTTGCAAATATTACTGAAAGAGATGGTCAGATAGAAGGAGCAGAACGATTAAGGGAACTAATCTTTAGAACTATTGATAAAGCAGAATGGAGTCCTGAGATGACTAAGCTTGCCCGCAAGATGTTCAGCGATGAAGCAATTGCAAGGGCGATTATCTGGAATTATAAAATTGATATGCAAAAACCTGTTGATTCGACTGGAGCTAATCTAACTACTTTGTTGTTCCAGTTACAGCTTAGAAAAGATACTCTTTTAACTACAAAGAATGTGCTTGATAAAACGCCTATTAATCAAACTCGCAGGCGCTCTAATCTCGAAAATGGTATCCTACAAAATGAGTCAGAAATTCGCAACGCAGAGAAACAACTTCTCCAAACAGTCCTTCCCTATCTTAATAGCTCTCAATTCCAAGCAGGAGATTTTTTAAGATTTATGATGCACGAAGGCTTAAAATCCGCAGAGCGCGGCAATCCGTACCTTCAGCTATCCGAATACTACGAAGCACCCAAGCCCGAACTGCGCCTTGAGGCAGAAAGTATTTATAGAGAGGGGATAGGAGAGATAAAAGAAATGAAAGACAGTAGAATACGATGGGAGGGAAGGATTGTAAGCCCAATGGCTCCACCTACTTTTTCTAGAAATGCCCCTGTGAGTTATTCGGTAGGGTTAGGAAATTATAGGAATCTAGTTAATTATAATGTTTATGCAAAAACAGACAGAGACTTTTTGGAATTATTGCCCGACACTCTCGATGCTTCGTTCCCTGATGAAGTAAAACTTTTTTATGACGAGAGCGGTAAATTAGCTACCGATAAACTCGGTCTTCCAGGGCAGGTAAAACTTTACGAAGGAGCAGCAGTCTCTACAGACGATACGCTCAATAGTCTGGACGGTATGATTTCAGGTGAATTTTCGCAGCTTATGACTTCGTCAATAGCAGATTATTTTCTAAAAAAATCTCAACAACAAAGATTGCAGATGCTTCGCGGATTTCACACTGTTGAGGCTATAAACGGTGTGGCTTTGGCAGAAAATCCTGCCGAGCTTCGTAATTACAAAGTAAGACTGGATAATAATGGCAATTTTTTTATCCAAGACATTACTAATCCTGCTTTGCCAGAAGAACACGAGTTGTCGTCCTTCTTCCAAAAAAGGTTCGAAGAGTTTAAAAAATCAAAACTTACTCTTAATGCAGATGAACGAAAAACTTTACAAGAAGAGTTTTTAAAGATTCTAAGCCCCCTTGGCGAAGAGATTCTTAGAACGCAACAGAGAAGGTGAAAGTTAAATTTGCAATTTTTAAAAAATATGGTAGAATTGGAACATCAATAAGCCATAATTTCGAGAAGAAAAAATTTGGGCCTTGACAAGGAAGTTTTAATATGAGTACGTATAAGAAACGTTAGAGAGGAGTAAAATGGTAGAAGGCGTAGACAAAGAAACAAAAAAGGATTATCTGCAAGCAACTATAGAGTCCATGGTTAAAAATCTTCAGGATAAAAATCTTCAGGAGAAGAAACCAAGGATGCCTATTTGGCAGGTTTTGAATGATCCACAAGTTAGAGCTATAGCAGAACGTAGAGCCTTAGTGGAGGAAGTGCGAGAAAAGGCATCCCTAGGGAAATATGAGCAAGAGCAACAACAACGCTTGAAAGAAATGCAAATGTCGCGACAACAGAGACGAGAACAAAGAGTGGAAGAACAACAAAGAGTGATGGAGGTTCGTCCAGGATTCCTGTCTAGAGCTACAAATTTCTTTAAAGAGCGGACAGGAAAAGTAATAGAATTTTTAAGTCAGCCAATTAGAGAAGTTGACAGAATCCGACAGGTTGAGAGTCAATCCCTAAAAGAACAAGCTGAGATACTAAAAACAGCAGGACGCAAGCTTACAGGGAACTCTGGGGTTTTAAAAGGTATGGCAAGGATAACATTTCGTTTTGTAGGAAAGTTAGAATCACTTGGCAGGGCGTCAAATAAAGCAGCAGAAAACTTGAGTTCAACAAGAAGTAGCACATCTGGAGTAAGCGCTCCCAAACCACCGGGTAGCATTTAAGTTTACACTTGTGCAGCATAGTTTATGACAAAAGAAGAATTAAAAGAGCATATAAAACAATTAAGACTGGAAAGCGATTTGGAAGGTATTGTTTTTGAATTGGTTGATAACGCAAAAGAAGTAAACGCAGAACTTCTTAATGCAATTGCCGATATTTTAGATTTACAAGCTGATTTTTACGAAAAAGTAGCAGATATTTTAGAAGAAGAGGCGAGGGCATATGATAAGCTGAATGTTGAGCTTAGCCATATAGATGAAGATATTTATAACAATAGGCTTCAGGAGATATCACAGGCTCAAGAACAACTTCTTCTAAATATCGAGAAAAAAATAGAAGAGATAAAAGTAAACCAGTCCCCAGTGGCGGAACCTACGCCTACTCCTAGCATGGACTCCCAATCCCCTGCATCTGCTAGTATCTAAAAACCCCACATCCTACTCTTAATACTATACTCGAGTTTCGCGCTTAGGATAGAACCGTTCTAACAGATGTCACGCTGAACTCTTCGAGCCTGAGCGGTTCGACTGAGCTCGCCGAAGTCCTCAGAGCCGAAGGATTGTTTCAGCATCTAGATTCAATCTTATGATATCCCGAAACAAGTTCGGGATGACAAACTGCGAAACTCGTGACTATACTTGACAATAATCTAATATTTTGCTAGACTATAACCTAGCATAATATTATGGATACCGCGCTTGTTAAGGTTATAGACTTCTGGCAGAAAAACGCTGAAGAGCAAGGACTTTTACCACGCGCTCTTGTGGATGCGATTGATACGGAAACTAAAGAGGTTGTTGATATTGTTGGGCCACGACGGTCTGGCAAATCATCGGTTATGAAGCTTCTGATACAAAAACTAAAGAAAAAAGGAAACTGCCTTTATATAAACTTTGAAGATCCATATTTTCTTGAACACAATAGTCCAACTGTTATTGACGAGTTAATAGAAACATATATGGCATATTTTAAGCCTTCTCTTGCCTATATTTTCTTTGACGAAATTCAAAATATTGTTTCATGGGAGAAAGCGGTGCGAAAACTGCGAGATGCGCAACGGTATAAAATATTTCTTTCTGGCTCATCTGCAAAACTTTTAAGTAGCGAATTTGCAAGCCTTCTCACAGGCAGACATATCTCATATCAATTATTACCTTTGTCGTTCCAAGAATATCTAGTATTTCGCGGTACTTCTCTCCCTAACAAAACGACAATGCTCTTACAAGATACTGTTTTTCAGAAATATCTTGAAGAATATCTTTATATTGGTGGTTTCCCGGCAGTGGTTATGTCTAACAACCAAGAATTGCTAAAGCAATATTATACAGACATAGTTCAAAGAGACATTGTTCGGCACTACGAGGTGCGTCAAACTGCGATATTGGAAAAAATGGGCGTTTATCTTATAACCAATGCCGCCAAAATAGTATCACTTTCCTCGCTACAAAAATTGTATGAAATATCCTATGAGCTCGCCTCAACCTATATGGACTATTTCAAAGAGGCATTTTTGCTTTTTGAGATGTCTCAATTTTCGTATTCTTTGAAAACCCAACAGAAGACATTAAAAAAAATCTATCCTATTGATACAGGTCTTGCCAATATTGTTTCTTTCAGATTTTCGCAAGAACGCGGACGCATGCTTGAAACAACTATATTTCTGGAGCTTCAGCGTCGAAAGCAAGAAACATATTATTACAAAATAGACAGCGGGAAAGAAGTCGATTTTTTTGTTAAGGGTAAGCAGGCAAATCAACTTATTCAAGTTGCATGGGATATGTCTGACGAAAAGACCAAAAAGCGTGAAATCGCCTCTCTTCTTGAAGCAATGGATGAGCAAAAACTAAAACAAGCGCTTGTGCTGACCTTCAATATAACAGAACAACTCAATTTTAATGACAAACATATTAACATGCAGCCTGCCTATCAATGGCTGCTCCACTCTGTCTAGGTTGACTTTTGGCAAAGGGCAAGTTTATAATTAGAAACAATGATAACCACAAAACAGCTAATTCAACTTGCGCCGTTTCCCGAAGATGTAAAAAAAGAATTGCTCGAAAAAGCAGATACATTTTCTACCGACAAGAGGTTTGAAACTGAGGAAACCTGTTGGGCGCTAATCTCGGCTGACTATCAAAATAAATTAAGATTTGAAATGCAGAAAAGAGCCCTAGAAATGGCAAAAGGAGAAAAAACTTATTCCAAAGAAGACTTTAAAAAAATGGAAGATGATTTGTTTTTAGACTTAGCAAACAAGCTAAATGCCCAAGCAACTCAAGAAGAAATAGAAAATATAAGAAAAGAGCTACAAACTACTCAACCACAGCCTCTCTAATCTTCTCTTTCCTTGTATGCTTTTTAATTTGTACCAGACTCTGGAAAACACTTAATTCATACTATTTTGCCTATTGCATTACGGAAAAAATCTTGTTACGGTAGAAATAGGCATAGGATGAAGGAGGTGAGAAAAATATGATGAAAGAATGCATGAAACCACATCCATTACTTCACTCTCTAATGGGAATAGGTCTTGGATTAATATTGGTATCATTAGTCCCATCTTTAGTAAGCAATGCATTAACTTTTGGTATTATTCTTGTAATAGTTGCGTTTGTTGCAGAAATGATGATGGGAAAGAAAGCTCAACAATAGATTTTAAATAAAATGTTTGTTGACCGTCAACATAAAATCTATCTTGTTAAGTTTTAATCGTTTTTATTTAGTTTAGCAGGAAGAAATTAGCGCTTCAAGTCAAGGCATATTTTCTTTACTTAAAAAAGCAAGCATTGCTCCTCCAGTATCAGTCCGTAAACTCCTGGCAAAACATCTGTCCAAAAATTCCTCCATCTATTACTCCAACTCCTATCTTACCAAAATTGGCAGACAAAATATTAGCTCTATGTCCTGGACTATTCATTAATCCTTGCATTGCAATTGTAACATTTGGAGACAAAGCTAAGTTTTCTCCAGCATAAGTATAATAAACATTCGCTTTATTCATTCTATCAAATGGGGAGAGTCCTTCTTGAGTATAGTGAGAAAAATAACCTCGTCTTATCATATCTTCACAATGCTTTCTGGCTACCTCCTGAAGTTTGCTATTAGAATCGAGGTCTACAAACCCACGCGACACTCTTTCTCCACTAACCAAAACAAACATATCTTTCTCTGCATTTTGATCAATACTAAACTTATCTGTTTTAAAATTAAGATTGATAATTTTGTTATCTTCTGGTTCAACTGTTAAAAAATTAAGTGTTTCTAACGCTCCCTGCCCAAAAACACTATTTAAATCTTTTTCAAAACCTTGCGTTTTAGATACTAATGAATTTCCAACTCTTGATGAAAACACAGCGTTTTTAAGAAAAGCAGAAATTGGAAGAGCAATAATTAAAGTTAAAAGAAACGAAACAAGAATCAAACCAGAAAACATACCAGTCAAAATTCCCAATGTACGACTTAAAATATTTAAGATGGGAGGCTTAAAAACAATCAGGCTTCGCCTGATTACTCCAAAAATTATTTCACAAATGAAGGCTACTACAAAGAAACCTATGGCATAAGATACCCCTTGGGGAATAGAAAACATGTCAACCAAAGTATTGCCAACGAGGCTATAAAATTTCAGGGCTAAAACAAAAGACAAAACAAAGCTTATTAAATCTAAGAAAGCTCCAAAAAAACCAAGTAAATAACCCTCAAGACCATAAAACAACAAAACTCCAAAAATAATAATATCTATCCAATTAAAGCTACTCATCATAAAAAGATCTGTTATTCTCTTGAGCAATAAAGCGCATAAATGGTATTATACTATACATGAAAATTGTAGGTTTTCTACCTCTTGCAAAAAAACCTTTTATATGGATTTTTGCAATCCTTGCGGTTTGTTCTACATTGTTCTACTTCTTTATATTAAAAGATCTTCCGTTACCTTCAAAATTAAGTAGTCCCAACACTCCTCAATCAACTCAAATTTTCGACCGAAACCAAAAACTTCTTTATACTATCTATTCCAAGAAAAACCAAACCTTTATTCCTTTATCCTCTACCCCAAAATACATGCAACAGGCAACAATTGTCATTGAGGATAAAGATTTTTACCGCCATGGGGCAATAGATTTACGTGGAATATCTAGGGCATTAGTTGCCATTATCTTTCGCCGACAAATCCAAGGAGGGTCAACGCTTACCCAACAATTAGTTAAAAACAGTCTATTAACACCAGAGCGAACAATGCTTCGTAAAATTAAAGAGGTAATTTTGTCTTTTGCAACTGAGGCAATTTATTCAAAAGATAAAATTTTAGAAATGTATCTTAACCAAGCGCCATTCGGTGGAACTGCTTGGGGAGTTGAAGCCGCAGCCTTAACTTATTTCGGTAAGCATGCAAAAAATTTAGACCTTGCAGAAAGCGCTCTTTTGGCTGGCTTGCCTTCGGCGCCAACAACCAATTCTCCTTTTGGGTCACACCCTGAATATGCAAAAAATCGACAGCAAAAAATACTTAATAAAATGTATGAGCAAGGGTATATTAGTGCTATCCAAAAAGAAAATGCAAAAAAAGAACATCTCTCTTTTAAAAAAGTTTCCAATAGAATTAGTGCTCCCCATTTTGTCTTATATGTAAAAGATTTGTTAGTTAAAAAATATGGGGAAGATTTGGTAGAGCAAGGAGGCCTTAAAGTAATAACAAGTCTTGATTTGGCTCTTCAAAATTTTGCACAAGATGCTGTTGCATCCGAAGTTGATAAACTTACCTCTTATGACGTTACGAATGGCGCCTCCCTCATAACCAATCCAGCGACTGGTGAAATATTGGCAATGATTGGAAGTAAAGATTATTTTGATACAAAATCTGAGGGCAATGTAAATGTAGTTCTTTCACTTCGCCAACCAGGCTCCGCAATAAAACCCATAAATTATGCTTTGGGTTTAATGAACAAGTATACTGCTGCAACGGCTTTTATTGATCAAAAAATCTGCTTTCCAAACACAGTTGGAAAAGACTATTGTCCAGTTAACTACGATGGAAAATGGCACGGAGTAGTACAATTAAGATACGCCCTTGGAAATTCTATAAATATCCCAGCGGTTAAAATGCTAAAACTTAATGGTGTTGAGGCAATGATTGTAACTTCCTCTGCCATGGGAATAACAACATTTACCGATCCTGCTAGGTATGGACTTTCTTTAACACTTGGAGGAGGAGATGTTACCATGCTTGAAATGGCTCAAGCTTATGGAGTATTTGCTAATCAAGGCTACAAAATAACACTACGTCCAATTCTTAAAATTACAAAAAGTGACGGAAAAATATTGGAAAAATACAATCCTCCCAAAAGCCCAATTTTTGGTAAAAAAATTTTGCCAAGCGAAGTATCGTTTATAATTTCTGACATCTTAGCAGATAACAATGCACGAAGCATTGAGTTTGGAGAAAACTCTGCTCTTAAAATCAAAGACAAGATAGTCTCTGTTAAAACTGGCACTACAAATGATTTTCGTGATAATTGGACTATTGGGTACACCCCAAGTTTTGTTGTTGCTACTTGGGTTGGAAATAATGATAACAGTCCAATGAGTAATCTTGCCTCTGGAATTACAGGAGCAGCGCCTATATGGAATAAAATTATGAGGCATCTCTTAAAAGATAAGCCACAAGAACCAGTGCAACGTCCAGTTGGAGTAATCCAAAAAAGAATCTGCTCAACATCCGGCCTTCTTCCTCAACCAGATGACACACCTAATGCTTGCGAAACTCGATTTGAATACTTTATCAAAGGCACTGAACCCGCAAGAGTTGATCCTGGAATGCAAAAAGTGTGGATAGATAAAACAACAAATAACTTGGCTGCTCCTAAACAAACAGACAATGTTGAAGAAAGAGACGCTCTTGTTGTTACCGACCCAACAGGCGACTCCTATTGTCTAACATGTCCTCACCCTGAACCCACCCCAACCCCTACTCCTTAGCAATCCCATCAAAGATGAATTTCTTAATTAGGGATTGATATGGTATATCCATCTTATGGGCCTCAACCTTTAATCTATCGATCATACTTACTGGCAAACGCAGAGTAATTGGCTTCGAAGTCAATTTAAGATTAGGAAACTGTATTCCTCTTTTTGCTTTTGACCAGTCTACATATTCTGTTGAATCATGAGTTTGCCAAAACTCTCTTTCTTGTAAACAAGGCAATCGTTATATTTTGGAAGATATAGCTAAGGTAATTATTATAAGCAATGGCTATAATTCCGAAGCAAGCTTGAAGCCTTTCTTTTTATAAAATTTATCAAAACTAAATATCGCATCGGCTTGATGTTTTTGCGCAATCGCTGCAACAATACCATCAAAAATCGTGGCGTGTTTACTTCTGCCTTTATCTAAAAAAGAGGCTGCATCTACTAGAGTTGCTTGGCTAACAGGTTCAATTTGAAAAACTCCGGATTTAGTGAACTCGATAATCTGATTTGCAGTATCTGATTTATTAAGCCTTACTTGGAGAACAGTTGTACTTTCAACAATTATTGTTGCAGGATAAATTAATCTTGCATTTAGTTTCTTGAGTTTTTGAAGGATACTTATTGACACTAAATAATGCGCATCTTCTGCATTTGAGACTCCAATTAAACCATCTGAATCAACAATAACAATCATTTTAGATTTTAAATCTCTTTTTTCCTCCCCAGAGATAGTAATCATGATTTATGGATAGGTCTTTGGGGCCTTTTACTTTATTTTTCCTTCCAAGTTCGGCAATTTTGAGAAGCGCTTCAGCTCCCGAAGCTTTCGGAACTAATCTTTCCAATCCTTTTTCTAGGGCTTGTCTCATCACTTCTGCTTTACTATCTTTTTGGATTTCAACAACCTGTCTTATTCTTTTGTCTAAATAATCTGGTATATAAAGGTAGGTTTTTAGCATAAAATCATTATATATGTTGTACAACATGTTGTCAAGTAGATCATGCGCATATATTTTTTCCCTCTTTCCAACATAATCTTCCCATTGTATAATCACAACTAGTTCCTCTGCCCCTAATTTATTCCATTAAGAAGTATGCACGCGCTAATTTTTAGCATAGCTTTAATTCTAAAGCTTCTAATTTTTATTGGGGATGCTGTAATATTGATATTTAAATATCCAACAAAAGTTATTGTAAAAGCTTTTGTTATTCTTAGTGGCAGATTCAAGAAGAAGCGAAAAAGAAGAAAGGTAGTTAGAATTTTTCCTCCCCCAGTCGGCATTAAAATAAAATACATTTTAACAGGAAGCCTATTTTCTCTTATTTTTGTTTTTATCCCTCTTCTTATTATTATTTTTCTTGAAGAACTACCAAGTCCTAAACAATTGAGTTCTCAACAATCTCCTCTTACAACAAAAATATACGATAGAAATGGCATCCTTCTCTACCAAATATATATAAACCAAAATAGAACCCTTGTTCCATTATCATCTATTCCAAAATATTTAAAAGAAGCAACAATTGCAATTGAGGATAAAAATTTTTATAAAAACTCTGGGTTTGACACTTTAGCCATCATTAGATCTATAATAGCAAATCTTTCTGGAAAACCACTACAAGGAGGATCCACTATTACTCAACAACTTATTAAATCAACTCTTTTAACACCAGAGGTAAGTATCCAGAGAAAAATCAAAGAAATAATTTTAGCATTTTGGGCAGAAAAAATATACACTAAAGATCAAATTCTTGAAATGTATTTTAATCAAGTCCCATATGGAGGAACAGCCTGGGGCGTTGAGGCAGCATCAGAAATCTATTTTGGCAAAAGCGTAACCAAGCTAAGCCTAGCGGAAAGTTCTCTCTTGGCAGGACTGCCCCGTGCGCCAAGTTTGTATTCTCCACATAGGGAATATCCAACTCTTTGGAAAAAAAGACAAAAAGAAGTACTATCAAGAATGAAAGACTTACGCTATATAACCAAACAACAACAAGTTAAGACTGAAAAAGAAAAAATAACTATTCTGCCAATGCTCACTCCAATATATGCTCCTCACTTTGTAATGTATGTAAAAGATTTTCTAACTAAAAAATATGGACTTGCCCTTGTTGAAAAAGGAGGGCTTAAAGTAATAACTAGCCTTGACTTAAACTTACAAAAAATTGCTCAAAACATTGTTGCAGATGAGGTTCAAGAAAATGCATACCTTAACTTAACAAATGGAGCAGCACTTATAACAAATCCTAAAAATGGCGATATCTTAGCAATGGTTGGAAGCAAAGATTACGACGAAAAAGATGTAGGTAATTTCAATGTAACAACCGGGCTGCGCCAACCAGGATCAAGCATTAAGGTAGTTACATATAGTGCTGCTTTATCCCAAGGACTAACAGCGGCAACTCCCATTAATGATTCTCCTATAACCTTCACGTTGCCTAACACGCCTTCCTATTCACCAGTTAATTATGATGGAAGATTCCATGGCACTCTTACCCTACGTATGGCACTTGCAAACTCAATAAATATTCCAGCAGTTAAAACTCTTGCAAAAATTAGTATTCCTACAATGGTTGCTCTGGCCAAAAAAATGGGCATAACCACTTGGGGTAATCCAGACAACTATGGATTAGCAGTCACTTTGGGTGCCGCCGAGGCGCAAATGACTGACATGGCGACTGTCTATGGAGTTCTAGCAAATGGAGGGTATAGGGTCGATCTTAATCCAATTGAAAAAATTACAGATTCCCAAGGCAACATCCTTGAAGAAAAAAAAGATGTTACTAAGAAATGGGTTCTTGATCCTGGGATTAGTTTTATAATTTCTAATATTTTAGCCGATAATAATGCTCGCGCTTTGGAATTTGGAACGAATTCTCCTTTATATATTCCAAAACACGTAGTTTCTGTAAAAACAGGTACGTCCGATAACAAGAGGGACAATTGGACTATTGGCTATACGCCTTCTTTTGTTGTCGCTACTTGGGTTGGGAATAATGATAATAGCCCAATGAGTCCCTCGCTTACTTCTGGAATTACAGGGGCAGCGCCAATTTGGAACAAGATTATGAGTAGTCTTTTGACAGGAAAAAAAGATGAAAAACCTACCTCTCCTTCAAATGTAATAGAAAAGCTATGCCTTGGAAGAATTGAATATTTTATAATAGGAACCGAAAATTCTGTAAATTGTATTCTGCGGCCAACGCCTAGTCCTACACCAAAGCATTAAATATAGTCAATGATCTTGAAGGTAGGTATTGAGAATTTGATACTGGCTTTGCGGATTTTCGTTTTTAAAAATAAAGTTTGTGGCAACAAAACGATTTACGCCTGCCTTTAATCCTTCAGAAATTGTTATATCGGTTACTCCTCCATCAATTTCAATTGGTATATTTGTTTTTGACCGCAAATCTTTTACTTTTCCAAGCATCTCTGGTATAAATTCCTGTCCAGAAAAGCCAGCTTTTACTGTCATTACCAATAAACAATCTAAGTCATCCATTGGCACTTCCAACGCTTCATTAGAGGTTGGCGTATCAATAACTAAACCTACCTCGCCTAATAGTTGAGCCTGTGCAACAAACTCAATTTGGTCAGACATTTTTTCAATGTGTCCCAAAAACCGTCTAAAGCCAACGTCAGCAAAAGGTTTAAGATAATTTATCGGCTCCTCAACCATTAGATGCGCTTCAAAAAAAATATCTTGTGAGTACTTCGCAAAAGGCTTTGGATCCAGAAATGTCGTATTTGGAGCAAACTTCCCATCGATAATATCTATGTGAACTGCGGGAGCCGCGTTTGACGCGGTTTTTGCAAAAGATTTAGCAATTTCAATTTTTCTCTCAATTTCAACCCAATCTTTTTCCAGTATCCCAGGAATAATTTCCATAATAATGCAGCGCCTAACAATTTAACAATGTAGCAATTTAGCAATCATCGCTACTTCCCCACAATCACCAACGCGTCTGCGGAAGAACTGGCAGACAAGTCGGCAGATGCGGTGCCAATCGTATAGTTAAATCCTAAGTCTTTTTTAAGAAGGGCAATAAAATCGCTTTTAGCGCTTTTAACTTTTATTGCTACATTCTCGTAATTAAAATTATCTGCATTGCCAACTGCAACAACATGGTAGCCAAAAGTTTTAAGCACCTCTGATGCCTTACTTGCTGCCCCAAACTCGCCGCTTCCATTTTGCACCTCCAAAGAAAGCGTACTTTTATCAAGCCCTGTTGTTTGATCAATAGGGTTTACTGTCTGTTTCCTTGTTGGAACAACTGTTGGCTTGGGCGTTGGAGAATCTGTAGGAACTGGCGTAGACTTAGGAGATTCTAATTCTTGTATAGCTAATGTTGGTGTAATAGTTGATTTGTCCTGTTTTTCACTTTTTGAACCAAGAAAGCTCTTTCCCCCAAAAAAAAGCGCTCCAATAAAAATAATAATAAAAGTTATAAAAATTACACGTCTTGATTTTTTAGGCGACGCAGGAAAATAATTAGAAGATTTATTAAATGAGGTTTGACTCAAAGAATCATCCATAAATTTTATCTATCCTGTCTAATAATAGCACTATTTTAATACATTGCAACATGAGGTTCTCCAAACTTGAGCAATTTGCTATAATAGTTAGAGTTGTGACTGGGACATAAATACTCATTTGTCATTCCGAGCGAGTGTAGCGAGTCGAGGAATCTCGTTGAAGGAGATTTCTCGGCAAGCTCGAAATGACAATTATGACCCAGTCATAGTTAGAGTTATATGAGAAAAATCTTCTTTTTACTATCTTTTTTTCTTTTTATATTCTTAACCTCATTTATATTTGTCTCTCAAAGCTCATCTGATGAGCTAAATGATCTAACCCGCCAAATTAGCGATTTAACCAGTGCGCTTAATATGTCTATCAATGCCACAAAACCACTGGAGTCTCAGCTTAAAAGTTTAGAGAGTCAAATTAATGGTATAAAAACAAGAGTAGGCTTAATTGAAAAAGATCTAGAAATTAAGAAAAAAAACATTGACAATGGTTATAAAACTCTTGCCAAACAAGAAAAATTGCTTTATAAAACAATCCGCGATTTTTATATAAAAAGCTATTACAATTCGCCTCTTTTGGTTTTTTTATTAGCGGAGTCTGCATCTAAAATTACTCAAGTTTTGGCTTATCAGAAAGCAGCAACTGACCAGGATAAAGTTATTATAACCAACGTCGCACTTTCTATTGAAGATTTGGAAACAAAAAAGGAAAATCTTGAGAGAGAGCAGCAAAGACTAACCGAAGTTAAAACAAATCTTGACATTCAATCTGCAAAGCTTGATACAATAGTACAAGGAGCAAAATCTTACCAAGCAGTACTCTCAAGTCAAATCGCTCAATTATCTACGCGCCAACAACAAATTTTGGCAGAAAAACAGGCAAGCTTAAATCTTCCAACTAGCCTTGGGGCAGGACCGCTGTATTGTACCGACGATAGAAAAATAGATCCAGGATTTAGTCCAGCCTTTGCTTTTTACACATATGGAATACCCCATAGGATCGGTATGAATCAATATGGAGCACATGGAAGAGCAAACGCTGGACAATCCCACGAAGATATACTAAGAGCTTACTACGATGGAATAGGTTTTGAGTCAAGGCCAAATATCAATATTAAGGTTTCAGGTTACGCTGAAATGCCTCTTGAACAATATCTTTTGGGAATTTACGAGGTTCCAGACAATTGGCCCATAGAAGCTTTAAAGGCCCAGGCAATTGCAGCAAGAAGCTATGCTATTTCCTATACAAATAATGGCGCAAACGAAATTTGTACAACTCAGAAGTGTCAAGTCTATAAAGGAGGAAACAAAGGCGGCAATTGGGAACAGGTAGTAAAAGCAACAGAGGGAAAAGTAATAGTAAATAATGGCCAAGTAATTACTGCATGGTATGCATCAACTGCTGGTGGATATACTTTTACATCAAATGACGTTGGTTGGAATTCAAAACCATGGACTAAAAGATTAAGAGACACAAGCGGAGACGTTGGAAGCTTTCAGGACTTACAAAATAATGCATACGACAAAGACTCGCCTTGCTTCTACTCAGCACAGGGAATAAGGCGTGAATATAATAAATCTGCTTGGCTTAAACAGAATGAAGTAGCAGATATTGTAAACGTAGTGTTACTAGCAAGAGCAGATTCGTCTGTTCGTGAACACCTCTATCAAGATGACAAACCTAACCCAGCACAAACAGATACATGGAACGAGGGCAAAGTAAAGCAAGAGCTACGAAATAGGGGAATTACTGCCTACTCTAGCATTTCTGATATAGGCATCGACTGGGATAAAGGATCGGGACAAACAACATCTATCAGAATTTCTGGGGATGCTGGAGATACAAGTTTTGACGGAGCTGAATTTAAAAATTTTTTCAACCTACGCGCACCAGCAAACATTCAAATTGTAGGACCATTATATAACATTGAAAGGAGATAGAATGCCTGATATTTTTATTTCAACCCACAACAACAAAGCAGAAGACAATAAATCAAAGTTGCAAATCAAAAAAATTGACTTTCATGGCGCCAAACCATCCCATGTTGTAAGTGATGACAACCACAGCCACGCGCTTGCTTCTTTTTGTGAAAACCCCCAAGGCTTTTCCTTTCAGACCCAAAAACGAGACGAAGTAATCTTATTGTTTTTACGACGCCACTTTATCACCAATCTTCCTTGGATTTTGATTGCCATTATCCTTAGCCTTATTCCTATTGCCTTCATAGCTTTAATCCCTAGGTTTACCCTCTTAACCGCTATCCAAATCCCAAGGCAACTTGCAACTATAATAATTCTTTTTTATTATCTTATTCTGTTCTCCTATGTATTTATCAACTTCATAACCTGGTTTTATAATGTATTTTTGGTTACCAACGAAAGAATTGTTGACATAGACTATTCGCATATTGTAGTCCACAATATAGCCGAGACTAAAGTCGGCCAAATTGAAGACGTAAATTACACGCAAGCTGGTTTTATTCGTACACTTTTAAACTTCGGTGATGTTTTTGTTCAAACAGCAGGAACCGAAATGATATTCGAAGCATTAGCAGTTCCAAAACCAAGAGAAGTAACCAAGATTATCGCAAATCTTATAGCAAAGGAGGCTCATGCAAGTTGATTTTTTAACTATTGTTCAACTTTTCCAATCACCGCTTTTTCTTCTTAAGATTGCTCTACTTGTAATAATGGCACTTTTTACAATCTTTACTATTGTAGTTTTTACTCAAGTTAATGTTATGAACAAAATCATAAATCATACTCAAGCCTCGGGAATACTTAAAATAATAGCTTTCTTCAATATTATTTTTGCAGTTGTGCTTTTTGTGACTGCGCTTGTTATACTATAAATATGACTGGGTCATAATTGTCATTTCGAGCTTGCCGAGAAATCTCCTTCAAAGAGATTCCTCGACTCGCTACACTCGCTCGGAATGACAAATGAGTATTTATGTCCCAGTCACACTATAAATATGCCCGATGAAAACCTTGCTTTTGCCAAAATAGATTCGGTACCAAAATCTTTCTCATGGTCACAAGCATATAATGCAGGCAAACTTTTTGCAGTTTTATCTTTAGAAAAAGACATAGTAAATATTGAATCTCCTGATCTACTCAATATATTGGGTAAAGACACCTTAAGTAAACTTGAAGAAGAATTTTTTACGCTTGACTTTAAAGATCTTGAATCTATAAAGCACGCCATATCAAAAACTTTTGAAAATATTCAAAAAGGCATTAATTATTCTTTTGCCGCTTCCTTTTTTGTTAACAATACATTGTGTTTATTTACCATTAACAATGGTACAGTATTTATTAGAAGGGGCTCTAAAGTCGCTAAATCATTCCTACAAGATGAAAGCCCAAAATCTATAATTTCTTCTTCTGGAAGTCTAAAAAACAATGATTTAATTATACTTGCAACTAATCCGCTTTCTGATATCATTACCAATAAAGCTTTTTCTTCTTTAGACGATTTAACTCCTAATGAAATCGCAGAAGAACTGATGCCAAAAATTCAAGAAAAAGAAGACGGCAAAACAGCAGCGATTATTATTAGGTATTCAGAACCCAAACCTCAAGAAACACCTAAAAAAATACAAGACGAAGTACCAAAAGTTGGAAAAAGCTATATTTCTCTTTTAAAGAAATACTTACCTGCTATAAAAAATGTTAGACTCAGTCATAAAAACAAAGTGGCTATAACTCTTGCTGTTATAATTTTAATAGTTTTTGTATTAAGCATTTCTTTTGCGATTAAAAAACAAAACAGTGCAAAAATCCAAGCTGCATTTAACAAAACTTATCCTGAAGCTCAAAAAAAATATAGCGAAGGAAACAGTCTTTTGGGTCTTAACAAAAATTTAGCCAACCAAAATTTCCAAGAAGCAAAAAAAATTTTAGAAGAAGCAAAGCCAAAATTTACCAAAAACCCTAAAGAAGAAAAGCAAATTATAGATCTTTTAAAAAAAGTTAATGATGCGCTAGTTTCATCATCTGGAATTAATCTTGTGAACGCTAAAACAGTTGATTCTAAATATAGTAATTTTTTGCTTTTACAAATTCAAAACCCATCGGCAAATCAATTTACTCAAGATGATCATAATATTTATTTTGTAGATTCTAATGGCGTTTCTTCTGTGGAAAAGGCTAAAGAAAAAATAAACGTTGTTATTAACAACAAAGAATATTGGAAAGAAGCAGAAGGAATTGGAATTTACCTTGGCAATATTTACGTTTTGGATAAAAACCCTTCTCCGCCAACTGGCGGATCAGGACACGGGCAGATTTTAAAATTTGTAGCAACAGCGAATGGATATAGTAAAACAAACTACTTCGCACAAGATTTAGCGCCTGATTTTTCTCAAGCCACTTCTATCGCGATTGATAGCTCTATCTTTGTACTATTAAGTGATGGAACTATAGAAAAGTTCATAAGAGGAAAAGAAGATCGCTTTACAGTTTCCAGCCTTGATAAACCCTTTTCTTCTCCATCAAGAATCTTTACAAATAATGACACAAATAATTTATATATTCTCGACAATGGCAATTCTCGTATAGTTGTACTTAACAAAGAAGGCATATATCAAACCCAATACCAAACAGGTATTTTAAAGAATGCAAAAGATTTTGAAGTATTAGAATCCTCCAAAAAAATCTTCGTTCTATCTGAAAACAAGATTTATGAGATAGAGATGAAATGACTAACATTACCCCACTTTGTCATTCCGACTAAGCGAAGCCAAGTACCAGACGGTACATGGCGAAGCGCATGGAGGAATCTACTTCAACTGGGCTTGGATTGTAAAAAGATCCCTCGACTTCGGGACGCACCGTCTGGTGCGTCCCTTCGCTCGGGATGACATTACATGGTTGACGCTTCTCGACTCTCAGGCTTCGCCTGATCGCTCGAAGAATATTGTGTCGGAACTAAGAGCTGTTACAAATATTGCGTCCTGTTGACTTAAAGAATTGGTTATGTAAAAATAACAACATGCATATAGATTTTAAGTTTGTCTCCAAACATTTTGCATCAAGGCCTCATGAAAAAATGAGAGAAGTCTTAATGAATCCCGAGTCAAATGGTCCTTCGGTTCACTACTACATGATAAGGGGAGGAGTAAAACAAAGAAATATTACAGTATGGGAGCCAGGAGCTGTTGGAACAGAATACATTAAAACATATGGCCATTATCATCTAGGAAATTTAGATGAAACTTATTGGTTTTTATTGGGAGAAGGGATTGCTCTTTTGCAAAAACTAGCAGTTGATAACAACGGAAAAATGGTAGCTGATATGGTCGAAGAACTCAAGGCTATTCCAGTTAAGCAAAACGCTAGTATTTTTATCCCTTCGGGTTATGGTCACTTAGTTGCAAATACTGGAACAACCTATCTTGTTACTGCAGATGATAGTCCAGTAAATTTTGAAGAAGTTAACCCTGTTTCCTTGCCAGGACATGCTGATTATGAGTTGGTAAAACAAATGCGAGGATTTGCGTACTATGTAGTAGAAAACAATGGCAAGCCAGCGCTCGTAAAAAACAAATTGTATAAAGAGGTTAAAAAAACTGAATTTAATGGAATCAAAGTTATTCAATAAGCCCCTTTTTTGTTAGAAAGCTCATCTTTTTAGAAAACGCGTGGGTTAGGGCAACTGCCAAAGCATCTGTAACATCATCGGGTTTTGGAATACTATTAAGCTTAAGAATTGTTTTGATCATTTGCCCTATTTGAGATTTATCTGCTCTCCCATATCCTGTAACAGCAATCTTAACCTGTAGCGGAGTATATGTTGCGATAGATAAGTTTTTTTGTGATGCCGCTAAAAGAATTACTCCCCTTGCCTGCCCTACTATAAATGCTGTCTTTGCATTGGTATTGAAAAAAAGCTCCTCAACTGCCAACACATCTGGCTTATGTTGTTTGATGATATTAACCACTGAATCGTAAATGTATTTCAGCCTTTTAGAAGAATCGATCCCTGCCGCCGTTTCAACGCACCCATAATTCTGAATTCTGAATTCTGAATTCTGAATTCGTATAACCCCCCACCCTGTCCTTGCAATTCCAGGATCAACCCCCAAAATTCTCATAATAATCACTCCCTCTTATCCTCAAAACTTTTTTCGCAACATAGGAACCATACTTTACAACTTCTGTCTTTAGAGAAAAATATATAACATTTCCCACGATTCCAAAAAATGCAGCAAGCATCATGGAGCTAGGCGATGTCGCAACATTTATGCTATCGTTAATTACCTTCCCCGTATTGATAACAACCTCCCAGGAGGTAGTCCTCTCTACCCTTCCCATTGCCACACCAAAGCCGATAACAAAGTTCATAATTACTAACATCGCCAAAATAACGTATTTTCTCTTTGTCAAAACTTTTATCAAGAATTTTTCAAGAGGATAAAGACCCCAAACAAAAAGCGCAATCGCCAGAAATATAAACAACCCATACTGTAATATAAGCAAGATCTTTATTTCATCTCCTACTATATTCCACTGCCTAGTTAGATGCGCTATATCCGTAAGCATATAAAGAGTATTGGGCATAAACAAGAACCATACAAATCCAAATACTATCCTAAACCAAAAATGCGGCTTCTTAATAGCCAGCCATCCGGCAGTAACAGCTATTACGCCAAGACACAGATTGTATGTCATCCAGATTAAGTTTAAAAAAAGTGTTTCCATAATTTTTGTAATCCTTGTATAGCAAACTTTAATATTGTATAATAGCAGATAATGAAAAGACAGAAACTGGTTGTTGAGAAAAGAAAGATTTTTGGTAAAAAACTTAAGAAATTAAGAAAAGAGGGCATTTTGCCTGCAAATATCTATGGCAAGAATATAAAATCTGTTGCAGTACAGCTCCCTTATAAAGAATTCGAAAAAGTCTACAAAGAAGCTCGCGAAACAGGACTTATTGATGTACAAGTAGATGGCGAACTAAAACCTTCTCTTATCCACAATGTTCAAAAAGACCACCTCAGAAATATTCCCTTACATGCAGACTTCTACCAAGTTAATCTAAAAGAAAAAGTGAAAACAATGGTATCTATTGTAATTATCGGTACAGCAAAAGCTGTATCCGACAAGTTGGGACTTCTTCTTCAACCGCTATCTCAAATTGAAATAGAAGCCTTACCAGAAGACTTGCCAGAAAAGATTGAGGTAAATGTCGAACATTTGGCTACTGTTAATGACCAAATAACAGTTAAAGATATAAAAGCGACTCAAGGCATAACAATCTTGACTAACCAAGAACAAGTGGTTGCAAAAATTGGAGAGCTAGTAAGTAAAGAGGCACAGGCTCAAGCAGCAGCAGAAAAAGCCGCGTCTGACGCGGCCAAAGCCACAACTGTAACTGCTGAAGGAGCTAAACCAGAAGCGGCTGAAGCTCCACCTTCAGAAGGCACACAATCTTTACCTAAACAAGAAACAAAAGGTAGTGCAGAAATAGTTAAGGGTTCACCAAAACCAGAAGATAAACCTCAAAAATAATCCTATACTTCCTATTTAATACTTACTGCTTAATACCTTCTCAAGCACTCTTCCCTTTTCAAAATTAGGGTCAAGTGCCAATGCTTTATCAAGATAAAACTTTGATTTTCCAAAATCTCTTAGCCTGTACTCCAAAATTGCGAGTTGAAAATAAGCGTCTCTATAGTCTTTATATTTACTAGCAATCCCCTGCCACTTCTCTATTCTTGAAATTATCTCTTGTCTTTCTAAATCAAGTTTTTTCTTATCTTGAAAATTATTGTACAAATCAAAACTACTAATCCCGATAAAAAATAACATTACAAAACTTAATAGAGTCACAACGACAATCTTCAACGCACGATTTAGCTTAACTAGTTTGATTTTTGGAAAACGAGATAAAAAGAAGTCGGTAATAAATCGGTAAATTCTCGGTAATAATAAAGTCTTTTTCATTTACTCTGGCCAATTTGAAACCATTATGGATTCTCCAAATTTAAACCTTTGATAAATTTCTTCTGTAATAAAAGGCATGAATGGATGCAGTAGCTTCAATAGAATTATGAATAATGAATTAAGAATTATGAATGAATTTTTATCTGTTCGATTTTTTACATCCTCTATATACTTATCTGCAAACTCATGCCAGGCAAAATCATACAATTTTTCCGCTGCAAAATTAAAATTGTAATTATTTAAATCTTTTGAAACTTCCTTAACTAGCATTTCTGTTTTTTTAATCATCTCTTTATCGTTTTCATGTTGCGTAAGATTGTTCAATTGCTCAATTGCTAGATTGTTATTTTTGACTTTTGAATTGTACTTTTGATTTTTGATTTTTGATTTTTGCATTTCTATGAAGCGTGCCATATTCCATAACTTATTAGTAAATTTCCGCGCCGAGTCAAGTTTGGGATATGATAAGGCTTGATCATTACCTGTTGCGTTTCCATAGATAAGTGCAAATCGAACAGCATCTGCGCCATACTGATCAACAAGTTCTAATGGATTAACCACATTTCCCTTAGACTTACTCATCTTTTTTCCATAAGGATCATTTACCAAACCATGGAACAAAACAGTTTTAAATGGCACTTTGTCTGTTGCGTATAAACCCATCATTACCATTCTCGACACCCATGCCTTTAGAAGATCATATCCTGTTTCCATAATAGTGGTCGGATAGAACATCTCAAAGTCTCCTTTATAAGGGCTTGCCCTGAGCGTAGCGAAGGGCCATTGAGCGGATGAAAACCAAGTATCAAAAGTGTCCGAGTCTTGCTCTAAATTAGTCAAACCACATTGTAAACATTTCTTTGGTTTTTCACCATGAGTAACAATCCATTCGTTTTTGTCATTCTGAGCGAAGCCTAGCGGAGTCGAAGAATCTCCTACCACAGCGGCTGTTGAGAGAGATCCCTCCACTCGTTTCGCTCGGTCGGGATGACAATGTAAACATTTCCACGCTGGAATTCTTATTCCCCAAACAATTTGTCTTGAAATATTCCAATCTCTCAGGCTCCCTAACCACTGAAAATATATATTTTCAAAGTTCGAAGGTGTAATTTTTATATCTCCTTTTTTAACCACACTTATTGCTTTTTCTTTCAAGGATTCAACTTTTACAAACCACTGTTCAAGAGGAAGCGACTCTAAAACATTCTTGCATTTATAACAAGTTCTCAAAATCATTTTATGCCTTTCTTCTTTCTCAAGAAGGTTTTTATCTTTCAACACTTCAACAACTTTTTCTCTTGCTTGTTTTACATACAATCCGTCAAGAATTTTGGTGTTTTTAATTTTCCCATCTTCTCCAATAATTGCAGGAAATTTAAGATTGTGTTTTTTTGCTATCTCAAAGTCATTAAAATCATGGGAAGGAGTCAGCTTTACAGCGCCTGTTCCAAACTTCATATCAACATATTCATCAGTAATAATTGGAATAACTCTATTGACAATAGGAATAATTACTTGTTTACCGACTAATTCTTTATATCTTTTATCCTTAGGGTTAACCATTACAGCCACATCTCCAACCAATGTCTCTGGTCTTGTAGTTGCAATTGTTATAAACCCGCCATCCTTAAAAGGAAATTTAATATAGTAAAGCGTCCCTTCTCTTTCAACATTTATTACTTCCAAATCAGAAAAGCTGGTTCCATCAAAAGTGCAGTAATTAACCAGTTTGTAGGCGCGGTAAATGAGACCATCGTCATACATTTTTTTAAAAGTTCCTTGAATAATTTTTATAATATCGGGATCAAGCGTGTATTTTTCCCTTGACCAATCAAGAGAAAATCCAAGTTTCCGAAGTTGCTTCTCTATTCCTCCCCTATGATCTTCTGTATATTCGTAAATCATTTTATACAAAGTTTCCCGATCAAAATCTAAACGTGATTTTCCCAAGGCTTTCAATTTTTTCTCAAACACAAATTGCGTCTCTATTCCTGCATGGTCAGCCCCCGGAAGCCATAAGGCTTGAAATCCTTTCATCCGGTGATATCTAATAAGAATATCCTCAACCGTAAACATTGCATGGCCAAAATGCAAAGCTCCGTTGGCGTTTGGAGGAGGCAAGATTATGCAATATGGTTTTCCTTTGGGATTAATTTCTGGCTTAAAGTATCCGCTCTTTTCCCACTCTTTATAAATTTTCTCCTCAACGTCTTTATGTTTGTAAACTTTATCCACAAAGCCAATTTTAGCACACAAAACTATTACCTACAATCGCTGCTTAAATGTCTCAAATTCCACATACTGCTAAAGCTCTCTTGATTTATCTTAAGAAATTGATACAATAGACTCAATATGGAAAAACATGTTCTCAATTACAGAGTTATTATTGAACCAGAAAAGATGGGTAAAAAAACTGTCTACAACGCATACTGTCCTACTCTTGATGTGGCAGATTACGGAGATAGTGCTGAAGAGGTCTTAGAAAGTATCAAAGATGGTATAAAATTGGCAATTGAATGTCTTTTGGAAGAAAAAAAAGAAGTTCCTAAGGACAATATTAATCAGCAACTTATTACTACTGTGCAGATACCAATCCATCCAAAGCCAATTCCCCAAGGAACACTTCGAAAAATTATCAGACAAGCAGGAATTTCTAATGAAGAACTTGAAAAGATATACTAATTATACAAAAATTCTGCATAAACTTTTTGAGAGAAAAAGTATTGAATCCATATATAAAGAAGCTAAGAAGTTTAACAAAAAATAAAAGCCTCAGGCTGCGGGCTTTTGATCCAGCTTGAGTATATTCAACAGACTATCTACCATAGCCGCAGTTCCTTCGGGCAAAGTATTTACAATTGTATGTATCCCTTATGTATGTATCCCTTAAACCTGAGCTAATTTATATCCCCGCGTCTTTATAGTTTTAATTTCGAAGTTGCTATTTTGCAGTTTTAATTTGTGTCTTACTCTTGCCACTAGCCTATCAATTGCCCAATCAGATACACCAAGCTCTTCTACCTCTGGCCAAACATTCTCAACAATTTGCTCTCTTTCACAAATTGCATCATAATTTGTTTTAAGAAAATTAAAAAGCAAATTTTCCTTTTTTGTAAATTCGGCTAAAGAATTTGGAGTTTTTTTCTCTATTTGTTTTACATAATAATCAAAGATTGGACTAAAGAGTCTTATTCTATCTTTCTCCTTAACAATAAACCCTGTATCCCATAAATATTTATTTTTCTCAATTTCCTCTTTTGTAATTGAATCATTAATTATTATCTTTGTAAGTAAAGATTTTTCTTGATCGTTAAGACTTTCCCAAAGCTCTTCAGAGGCAAGCGCAATTCTTTCGTCTTTTGCAAGATATTCAAAAACATTCTCTGGACGAAGCTCTGATTTATAATCTTGGGTAAGAGAAATAAGAGCAAGTTGCAAATATTGTACATATCCACCAACCGCATCAAACAATTCCCTTTCAGTTTTTGAAGACATGTTAACTTTTGAGTGCTTTACATACGTTTTAAATATTATTTTCGCGTCTTCTTTTTTGGCGGGTTTTATATATATATTGCGAGAGAAAGCATAAAGAGAGGTTTTAGCAAAAACTGTTGGAAACAAAACATCAAGACTTCGAAAGCTCGTAAACACAAAAGTTAGCTTATGATGCGTAGCGTCTCTTAATCCTTGCAGATTTGCAAAAAATTCAGGAGTCACAACGTCCTTTATGCGATCAAAACGAATAAAAAATAAGGTGGGCAAAATTCCACTCTCTACTATGCTAATAAGGCTTCTTCTAACGCTATCTATTGTTATAAATCGGTCTTGCGACTGAATGCTATCCAAAAATGACGATTGTATTTTATTTTTTATCTCTTTGGGAAGTTTTGATTTTTCCAAAGAATCGACTATCCGCTTTAATGTAAGGGTCCAAAAAGGATAAATATCTAGTTCCACCAAATCGTTTAAGTCTACTGGAATAAAAAAATGATTTTTTGAGCCATCAATGTAAGTTTTGGCAATATTTTTGTGGTGAATAAAAAAACGAAGAAAATTGCTAATTCCAACCCTCTTTGCTCCAATTAAAACTACTGATTGACGCGACTTAATATATTGTCCTAACTCCCTAGCATCATTTTGTCTAAAAACTATCGGATACTCTCCCTCAACAACATTATTCTCCATAATGTGTATTGTAATAATTTTAACAGTTTTTAGCAATAACTGTTTTACTTCTAAAAAATTCTTCGAAACATTATTTCATTTCCAATAATGTTCCAACACGGGGGCATAAAAATAATTTATTCTTTTGCCAAGCTAATTGAGATTTCATAGTCGGAATTTATTGTTTGTGACAAGGATACTTTTCCCTCTTTTTTTATAAATCCCTTTGGGGGGTACCAGACGGTACCCCCTTTTGAGATATTAACAGGATTATACAAAGAAGGGAAAGATAGAGAAAAATCAAAAGGATATTCATCTGTTCCTGGCTGTTTAAAAAAAATAAGACTATAAGAAAACAAAAGTTTATCTAAAGAAGCAATTTTGGAAAGAGAATATTTTACTGTTATTGTTTGTGTTTTTCCAGCTTTTATATTTACAAGAAAGCCATACGCTGCTTTTCCTTCTTCTTGTGTTTTATCAACCTCAAGCTCCTTTGACGACACAAAATTTTTTGATTCATAAATCTTAGGATCTGTAATTGCCTTAACAATTGATTGCCCAACGCCGTCTATAGATATCATCGATACCTCTGCATCAGGCTGTAAAATAATTCTTAGATAATTTTTGTAGTCTCCATTTAACAAACTGCTGCTTGAAGTATTATCGTAAAAAATTGATAATTCTCCAAAGACTTTTCCCTTATTATCCAAAGTTATGTTTTCCGACACTTTTCTAGAAATAAAATAGTTTGCTTTGTTTCCTCCTAAATTAGCCTCGTTTATACCAACAAAATCATTTATAGAATCGTCTTTCTCTAATCTTTTATCCCAAAGGGGGGCACCAGACGGTGCCCCCCAAAGAGTTGACGACCAATTATTCACTGTAAAAAAATCTTGTATGGAAGGAGCAGCAAAAGCAAACAAAAGGTGTTTTTGGAGCATTGAGTCCGAAACAACCTTAGCTAAAGAAAGAATTGGCAAATTTTTCCAAGACTCAATATCTAATAAAATAGCGCCATATAGCGATCTTAAAAAGTCTCTTTTTTCCTTTGACCATGGAAAGAAATCCTTTTCTTCATGCGCCTCTGTTAGCTCAAATAGATTATTTTTATTGACTAATTGTTTGTAGTCTGTTAAATAAATAGGCCCAATTGTTGCTATTAGATTTTTAACAAAAGAAAGATCTATACCAATAACACCATCTGCTTTTCTACCGGTCTCCAAACTTAAAAAAAATGCAGACTTTGATGCTGATTTTACAAAATCAATATCAAAATTACTATCTCTTAGGTACCAATGCTCTATTGGTAAGTACCTTCTCACTGGATAAGGAGGCTCTACGTGGCCTTTTAATTGGCCATCTGCGTTATAAACATCGTGAATTGAAAAATTTTTCACTACTCCCGCGTCCATTGTCAGAAGCCCATAAGAACCAATAAATCCACCTGTCGGTCTTAATTCCATGTTGTCTTGAAAAAGTATTAAGTAAGTTTTTACGCCTGTAAAACCAAATATGTTTGATAAAATGTCTATTGAGCCTGAAGATAATTTAATTAGCGGGTCAAAATCTTTTATTGCTGAATTAAAGGCATATTGAAGTTTGTGTTCTGCTTGTATCTTTTGAAATAAAACTATTGAATTTCTAAGCATAGTTTGTGCCTGTACAAACTCGTCCTTGGGATTTTTGCTTTGATTCGCAAAAACCTTAGAAAACTTGTTCAGGCTTTGGATAAAGTATAAGCCTACCCGAGATATATCTTCTCCAAACTCTATAAACTTAACTTGGGATTCCAAACTACTCTCTCTTCCTATAATTTTTGCTTCTATTAAAAGAGGTACTGCTGTTTTTTCAGCAAGATAAAAATAAGTGCTGGAAGCATTAATTAGCTTTTGAGCATTAACCAGTCTCCCTCTATCTACTTCTTCTTTTGCTGCCTCCAGCATCTTAAAGCCTATAAAAGAAAAAAGTAAAGTAGTAATCAAAGGGAGTAACAAAAGAAAAGTTAAATACAATAATCCAAGTAAGGGCAAAAAGTTATAGTTATTTTTCTTAGTTTCAAAATATTCACTTATTCCATTAATAGAAGGCTTTGCTGAATCTTCTAAAAATATTTTTCTAATTATTGCATGCAGTTGATAGTTATCTTCCAACAAATATTTACCTTTTGCAGGTAAAATAATAGTTTCTCTTTCTTTTTCTTTTGTTTTAATAAAGTCTATGCGTACGCTTGGATTTGCTTTTTGGATCATGTGGGCTAGGGAAATTTGTGTTGGGGGATGTTTTGGAAAAAGATAAAAAATTGAAGACAAATCAGGTGTCCCGAAAACTACCTCTAATATAGCATCTATAGCCGTATCCAAAAATACTGGATAAGTTTTTTTAAGGCCATCTCCCATAACCTCAATTTTGCCAAACCTTCTGGCATCCCAGATAAATTTATTAACAACAAACTGGGCAGTCTTAAAATCGTAAGGTCTATTTGTACTAAAAATATCTCCGTAAACGATTATTTTTGCAATTCTTGGGTTATTGATAATATCTAAAATAGGTCTTTGGTTTATTTCTGATAAGTGCGTTAAAAAAATAAGTTGAGAATTATCCTTTTCTGCTTTATCTATAAATTTGGGCAATAACTCCCTTGCTATCTTTGTGCCGTCATCTACGATAAAGATGTACGAATAATTATTATCTGGAATAGATGGAAACTTACCTTTATAAAGAATGTGGATTATGTTTCCCGAAGAATTTATTGTCGAACTTAATCTTTTACCAACATATACCACCAACAGTTCTTCACTAAGTTTATTTGCTAACACTTCGCCCATTACACCTACTTTATCTACAATAAGTGCTGCGACATCTATTTTTTTTTCTGTTGTAATAAAAGAGAGTCTTTGCATATTTCTAAACTATCTTGTCTAGCGCCTTATTAACATACATATCTGCTTTTTTATTTTGTTCTCTTGGGATATGTTTATAAAAAATTGGCAGTCCAATCTTCTCCTCTTTTTCCCGAACAGAAAAAAGTATGCTTCTTAAGTTTGAATTCTTTACTTTATATAGCCCTGTTATTTGGGAATACACAAGTAAAGAATCTAAAAAAAAGAAAGCTTTTGTAATATTTAAATTTTTTTTATTTTTAATTATCCATGATAATGCCTCTACGACAGCCTCATACTCTGCGACATTATTTGTCACAATCCCTATTTTTTTACCAAATCCAGCAATTTCTTTGCTATTTGAATCGGTAATGTAAACTCCAATAGCAGCAGGTCCTGGATTGCCGCGAGCCCCACCGTCTGTAAAAACATTTATAAATCCGTCCATATCGTTAAACAAAGTCTAGCAGAAAAAAACTTTTTTGCCAAGAAAAAACATAACAGAAAACATAACAGAAAAATCAAATTCTAAAATTTTTTTCTTTTTTAACAGCAATCGGGGAAAATAGATTTGACTAAAATAGGAGCAGGGGAGTGTGAAAAGTGGGATTATGGATCAAAAAAAACTTGTTTGGAATTTTTCTGTGAAAATTTCTGGAGGGATTATTATTCTTGCTTTGGTTTTCTCATGATAAACAAATATTTAAACCCCCTTAAATAAAAGTTGAATTGCCTTGCTCGATTATGCCAGATTTGCGTGTTTGATGTTTGGTTATGTCGAGCGAGAGACACAATCTCAATTGGCTCAAAATATTTTTCTAGTCTCTGCCAAAGCAAAAATCCAACAGGGGTAAATTTCTTTTTGATCCATTGGTCGGACAATATTCAAGTCATAACCAATCACTTTTCGGTTCAAGTTCCACACATGAGATCAACTCTGCAGTTGCTTCTTTTTTTGTATTTTTTCAGAAATAGAATCCCAATCTGCTCCGTTATCTCCACTAAAAAACGATTTGGCATTATCCTTAAACCATTCATAATAGTCATCTTCACAATAATCAATAAAAACATCCACCAGATCATCAAAGTTGATATTTTGGGGAATTTCAATACCTTCTAAATCCGACTGCAAAAACTCTTTAACGACTTGTTTATTTAACATATTCTTACTTTTCCCAAACAATATGCCCATTGATGTCAAATTTTTCATAAACACTTAAAACTTCTTCACAGAATTTTTTAGTTTTTTTATCTCCGATCTTTATGGATGCCTCCCAAAGCCGAATGAGCATTTTCTTTCCGCTTTCTGTCTGTCCATAATTTTTCTTTCTAAAATTACAAATGGAACACAGTGTTTGTCCATTTTCAACCGTTGCTTTTCCTCCTTTATCTTTAGAGACTCTATGATCTGCGTGTAATTCATATCCTTCATCTTGTCTTCTGCCACATTGCACACAGCGATAATCATCCCTTTCAAAAATTTGTTTTTTCTGTTCAGGCGTAAAATCTTCTAACTTTCTTTCTCTTACGGCTTCTGGATCGTAACGATAAATTCCTTTTCTAACTTTTATCAAAAATCCTGTTTCATGTAGACTTCTGATTGAACGCCATGTGTCTCTTGGTTTTCTGTTATAGAGCCGTTTATATCTTGTTTCTACCCAATCAACGACTGGACCATGAGCAATATCTTGTTTTGGATGAGCTTTAAAATATTCGATCAATAAATCTCTTATTGACTTTTGTTTTGTTATGATTTTTATCATAAATAAAGTATTAATTAATAAGTTTGGTTTTATTTATTTCTTTTTGAATTCTATCCTTTGCAATTTTACCATACTGAGGGGAAATATCTATATGAACAAAATTTCTGCCAGTTCTTACAGCAATAGCAGCTACTGTTCCTGTCCCCCCAAACATATCAAGAATGTTATTGTTTTTATAAGAATAGAATTTTATTAAACGATAAATCAATTCTTCTGGAAATGGTGCTGGATGTCCGTTTCTTTTAGTTTCGGGTTGTATCTTCCAAAATCCATCAGAAAATTTCATAAATTCTTCTTTGGTAATATCAGACATTTTAGAATCGCCATCTAATCTATCTTGATCTTTTGTGAATATAAGGACATATTCCCAAGATGGGACTATATGCGGGTTTGCGGGACTTTTAAAACTTCCCCAAGCCGTACGTTTCAACATGGTTTGCTTGTACCAGATAATTTCTGTTCTAAATTTCATTCCTATTTTCCTAAACTGATTTGTAAAGTCGTGATGTAGAGGAACAAAGTTTTTTATACCTGTAGGCGCAATATTTAACGCAAACCTGCCTCCAGAAACTAAAACTCTTTTTGTTTCTCTCCAAACTTTTTCTAGCCAGTCAAGATATTCATGATGACTCATTCCGTCATTGTGATTATCATAATTTTTGCCAACGTTGTATGGAGGCGAAGTAATAGCTAAATGAATACTGTTGCTTGGAATTTGAGACATAATTTCTAAAACATCGCCTGTAATTATTTGGTTCATTTTGAAATCGATTTTTTGCGCTTTTGGAATTTGCAAGGACGTATCTAGTTGTGTTCTTGTTCTATCTTCGTAATGCGGTATTACTCCCATTGCCCTCCCTTGAATAATAAGTTCTTTGAAAAATAAAGATTTCATGCTTGAATTTGCTGGCTGAAGCCTAAAACCATTCTTTTCTTTATAAATCTTTTTGAGCGTTGCTTCATTGCCATTTACTAAAGCTACAACAGTTTGGCCATTTTCTGCGTCTTCTTGACGTCGTATGATCACAGTATCGCCATCATAAATACCTTCTTCTACCATGCTGTTGCCTTTGACTCTCAAGGCATAATGAAGTCCATTTTTTGATAACATGGATTGTGAAACGGTAATAGGCTCAGGATTAGAAATAGCTTCTATTGGTTCTCCTGCAGCTATAAATCCAAGAACAGGTATTTCAACTTTTTTTTCTTTTATTAAAGGGCTAATGCTTCGAGGTTGATTTTCCTCTTTATTAAGATAGCCTTTAGCTATAAGCGTTTCTATGTGTTCGTGTATAGTTGAAACCGAACTTAATCTAAAATGACGTTTAACCTCCTCAAGAGATGGGGAATACCCTTTATTGTTTATAAAATGTTTTACAAAATCCAAAATTTGTTTTTGTCTCTTGGTAAGCATAATTTTACCTCCTAGATTTCGGTTTACTTTCGGCTATTTATAAATAATAATGTTAATTTTGCTTAATGTCAATACCGCCGCTACGCAAAAATAAATTGGGCAAAAATAACGGGGAGGGGAGTGTGAAGGTTATGCTATCTTCTCGGACTAACAATAAGAACTCTATCTCTGCCTTCGCCTTGAGATTCAGAGGCAACTTCTTTATCTTCCTGCAATAATAAATGAATAATTCGTCTCTCCCACGATTTAAGACTTGGAATAGCAATTTCTTTATTTTCCGAAAGAACTCTTTCTTTTGTTTCGATGGCCAAGTTTTTTAACCAATCTGTACGATTCTTTTTGTAATCTCCAACCTCAATTGATATGCGGATAAACCTACCAACTCTTTTGGAAACACAAAGAGAAAAAACAAGCTGCAATGCCTCGAGCATATCTCCATGGTACCCAATCACAATTCCACTATCTTTTGTGTCGAGAATTATATCAACGGCATTATCGTCTTTTTTATCAACAACTTCAAGCTTAGCATCTACATCTAACAATCCTAAAAGTTCCTTTGTTGTATCTTGTATAATTTTTAATTCTTTTTTTTCCATATTTTATTTCTTAAGTCTGTTAATCCCCCTAATCCCAAAATTCTATACTGCTGCATAATACCAAAAATCGTAAAAGTGTTCCAGTATAAAGATAGTCCGATTGGAAACGAATATGAGAAAAATGCAATCATCACTGGAAAAATGTAAGTAGATTGAGTTTGAAAAGCAGTAGCAAAATCATCCTTTTTTTTATCTTTTTCCAAAGATGCATTTTGCGAAACAGCCTTAGGATTAACCATCATCTTTGATTGCAAAAACTGTAATATACCTGTTACTACCGGGATTAAAAAAATTAAGGGACCAAAAGTTGGTAAAAGATTAGATGGACCTTGTCCAAGAGGGAAACCAAGGAAAGACGAATCCCATGGTCCTGTAAGCCTAAATGAGTCTACATAAATTAACTTGTTAACTTCCGAAACTACCATCTGGGGATTAAGGCTAACAACTTTTTGCAGAAGCGTATATAGACCCCATATAACTGGCATTTGTATAATTAAAGGCAAACACCCCGCAGCCGGATTAATACCGTGTTCTTTGTAAAGCCTCATTGTCTCTGTCTGCATTCTTTTATGATCGCCTTTATGTTTTTCTTTAAGCTTTGATAGGTGGGGAACAAGTGTCTGCATTTTTTTAGAAGACTTAAGTTGGGCAGATATTAAAGGGTAAATAACAAAACGAATTATAATTGTTAAAATAACAATTGAAAACCCAAGGGCATAGGGAATATGTAAAAAACTTAATGCCTGATAAATTCCAACCAAAATTGTCGCAAGAGGCCTAACTATAACTGAATCAAAGATAAATCCAATGTTATTCATTTTAATAACCCGTCTGTTAAAAGCATCTGCTTTATAGCTAAATAAAGCTCTTCTCTTGTTTTTCCAACTGCATTTTTTCTTGTTAGAATTAGAATATCATATCCCGGCTTTATGTTTTTATATAATTCTTCAATAATAGAATAAATAAGTCTTTTAATTCTATTCCTAACTACCGCTCTCTTGTCTATTTTTTTAGATATAATAACCCCGAATCTATTAAACAAAAGCCTGTTGGGTTTTGCTTTTGTTATAAAAAACGGGATAGAAAAGGAACGGTTATTATCAAACCTAATTCCCCAAGGCAAACGGTATTTCTTTGCAAGCATTAATACATTAATATTAGAAATCAAATTGTAAGCCGTTGTCTTTCTTTCCCTCTTCTTCTTTTAAGAACCTTTTGTCCAGTATGGGATTCCATTCTTGCCCTAAAACCATGCTTTCTTTTTCTTTTAATCTTTTTTAGTTTTACAAATTTATGCATACGAAACTATAATTTTTATAATTATTACGAACATTATAACAATTAAAGCGTTTTTTTTAAAGTATCAATAATTTGCTATGGTTTGCTCTATTAATACTTCTTGACAAAAAGTTATCCACATCGATACACTGCATCTTGCTATGAATGTGGAAAGCAATATTCTCTGGAAAAAAATATTAGGTGAAATAGAGATAGAAATCTCTGAGGGCAAATTTATAACTCTTTTCAAGCCAACATCTCTTTTGTCTTTTGAAAAAAACATCGCAACAGTTGCTTGTCCATCCAACATGATCATAGATCTTTTACGGAAACGTTATTATCAAACAATCAAAAAAACACTTGATAAGCATACGGGCGTTGACTCAAAGATTGTATTCGTGCCAAAAGTTGTTGTTAGAAAAGAAAAATATTTTGAAAGCCCACTTTTTCAAGAAGCTGAAAAAAAAGATATTGTGCCACAAAAGCTTGCTCGGGTTAATCCTGATTATACATTTCAAACCATGGCTGTTTCATCAACAAATCAGTTAGCTTATGTTTCGGCAACTACGGTTGCAAAAAAAATTGGACGCTCATACAATCCGCTTTTTATTTATGGACCAGTTGGGGTTGGAAAAACTCATCTTATGCAAGCAATAGCAAATGAGGTTTATCAAAAAAACCCAGATTTAAAAATCATTTATATCACAAGCGAAGAGTTTACTAACGAAGTAGTTGAGGCAATAAGAGGAAACGACACAGCAAGAATGAAGAAAAAGTTTAGAAACGTTAATCTATTAATTATTGACGATGTGCAGTTTTTCGCTGGAAAAGAAAAGGTGCAAGAAGAGCTTTTTCACACCTTTAACATTCTTGTTGACAAGAGCTCACAAATAGTGCTTTCCTCTGATAGACCATCCTTCGAAATAAAAAAGTTAGAAAAAAGGCTTTCTTCTCGATTCTCAGGCGGACTTACTGTCGACATAGCTCCTCCTGATTTTGAGCTTAGAGCAGCCATTCTTCTTATTAAAGCAAAAAAATATGGCATTGATCTTTCCGTTGACATAGCAAAAAAAATCGCAGAAAAAACTCAAGACACAAGAGCGCTTGAGGGATATCTTCTAAGAGTTATTACCGAGGCAAAAACAAAGCGAACAGAGATTACGCCAGAACTGGCTGAGGCAGCCTTAAGCAATAATCGACAAGAACAAAAACGACCTCGCCATCCAGACGATCTTATTAAAGAAGTATGCGCATTTTACAACATCAAGCCCTTGCAAATTAAAAGCGCTAAAAGAAACGCCTACCTTGTCAAAGCAAGACAAATTTGTATGTATCTTTTAAAAAACGATCTTAGATTAACTTTTGCTGAAATTGGAAATCTTTTGGGAGGTCGCGATCACACAACCATTATGCACGGGGTTGAAAAAATAGAAAAAAAAATACTTAAAAAAGAAGATAATGGGGAAATAATGGGGATAATATCTTACTTAAACGAACATGTCCCTATTTACCAATAACCCTCTTTTTCTTTTACTTTTTTATACCCTTTGTTTTCAACAAGGTATCCACGTTTTTTTAATCTTCCTTCTTGCTTTTTTCCACTTTTCCATATAGACTACTATAACTACAAATATATTAATTTAAGAAAATGAAAATCTCTTTACTTTCCGAAAATCTTCAAAAAAAACTTCTTTTTGTAAACCATGCCGTATCTTCTCGTAGTCAATTACCTATACTTTTAAATTTTTTAATTGAAGCAAAAAAGGGAATTTTAAGCATTAAAGCAACAGACCTTGAAATAGGTATAAACATTAATATTCCCGCAAAGATTGAAGAAGAAGGCATAACCACAATTCCAGCAAAAACATTCTCTGAGTTAATAAGCATAATTCCTTCAGGAAAAATAACGCTTGCCTTAAAAAAAGAAGGACTAGAATTAATAGGAGAAAAAATAAAAACACTTCTTCAGACCTCTTCTCCCGATGACTTCCCGGAGCTATACGAGGATATAGGAGAAGAAAAAATAAAAATAAAAAAAGAATTGGTTGACAAGGAGTTTCCAAAAGTTGTTTTTGCTGCAAGTTCGGATGCAGCAAGACCAGCCCTTTCTGGGGTGTTAATAAGGGAAGAAAAAGGAAAATTTTTGATTGTTGCAACCGATGGCTACAGACTTTCGCTTAAAAAATACACCTTGGAAAATAAAGAAAAATCTATAGACCCTATTTCTTTGCTTGTGCCATCACGGGTGATAAAAGAGCTTATTTTGATGGATAAAGAGGAGGAAGAAATAAAAATATATTCATCAAACCAAAGCAACCAAATAATATTTTTACAAAACGAAATAACATTGGTTGGGAGATTGGTTGAGGCAGAATTTCCTGATTACGAAAAAATAATTCCAACAACTTTTTCTACAAAAATAGTTTTTGATAAGGAAGATTTGCAAAAAGCTGTTAAAACCTGTTACATCTTCGCGAGAGAAGCAGCAAACATTGTTAGGATGTTTATTAAGAAAGATAGGGTAATAGTTTCATCAAGCGCCCCGTCGGTTGGAGAAAACACAGTAGAAATAGATGTAAAAACAACAGGCGAGGAGAGCGAGATTGCCTTTAATGCTCGTTATCTTTTAGACCTTTTTTCAAACATAGACGATGAAACAATGTCTTTTGAAACGACAGGCTCGTTTAATCCTGGGGTATTTAAAATAGAAAAAGATGATTCATTTCTCCATTTAATAATGCCTATTCGAGTACAAGGAGAGTCTTAAAGAGACCTATCCCCTTCTTGCATTCTTACCAACTCCTCGGGGCTTGAGGTTATAATAGGGTTTTCAAAAGGGGCAGCAACCACCTTCATGGCTACATGGTTTAAGCCCGCAAAAAACAGTCCTTCGCCAACGTTTGCGGATAAAAGAAATTCTTTTTCTTGGCCTGACAAATAGAAGATATTAGCAATCTTGTCTATTTCTGTAGGGCTTTGTTTTAAAAGCACCTGGACAGAAGAATTAGAAAGTATTGCCTTGCCATAATCGGTTGCAAGAAAGTCCCGAACATCTTGGGTTGCCGTAGTTAAAGCAAGAAAATATTTTCTTGCTCTTTTTGCTATTCCGTAGACAAACGATGCGGAGTCTTCGTATTTCATGAGATACCATGCTTCATCAATTATTAACAGCCTCTTTTTTAGCGTTTTTCTAATTCTTGTCCAGACAAAGTCCAAGATAATATGGATTGCAATTGATCTTAATTCTTCCTCAAGTCCTTTAATGGAAAAAACAGTGAAAGGGTTTTTGATGTCAAAATTCGATTGTTGGTTAAACATTCCAGATAGAGAGCCTTTAATAAATTTTTCAAGCCTTAAGGCAAGATCACGGCTTATCTCGTCTTCCATGCCAAGAATAACTTTGTACAAATCTTCCATTAGAGGAGGTTCTTTTTTTTGAGTTTCTGGATCAGTTGTTATGCCTTTTTGCCTGTATGTTTCCATAAACGCTTTGTCTAAAACTGCTTCATGGCCCGGATCTAATTGCCCTAAAACTATTTTTAATAGGCCGTGGAGAGATAGAATCTTTAACCCCAGTTCGTTTTCGCCCTCTTGGTATGCCCCAGAAAGATCAAATGGATTTATTTTAATTGGCGAAGACGCCGTAAAAGAAACAAATTCTCCGCCTAAGCTTTTTGCTAATGTTTCGTATTCTCCCTCAGGGTCAATTACGATTACCTCTGTTCCAAACATGAGCTGTCGCATGGACTCAAGTTTTATAAGATAAGATTTTCCAGCGCCAGACGTTCCTAATACTACTTCGTTGGCGTTTTCTAAAGAATATCTATCAAAAACAATAAGCGATCCATTTTGCAGGTTTATTCCGTACATAATTCCTTCATCTTGAGTAAGTGTTGCTGATGAGAAAGGAAAAGTTGAGGCAAGGGAGGTGGTATCCATGTTACGCGTTATAAAAAGTCGGTCTTGGCCAATAGGAATAGTAGACTTAAAGCCATCTTCCATTTGAAGAGTTGCTGTTTTTGTAATTATTAATATAGAAGAAAGAGTAGACTCAAGTCTTTTGGCAGCGCCTGTGATGTCTTCTATGGAATCGCCAGAAATAGTTATATATAAACTAAACTGAAAAAACCTTTCTATCCCGCGGGCGAGCTCTTCTTGTAGATTCAGTCCGTCTTCAAGGGCTGCTTGAACTGTTGGGTCTATGGCAACTCCCACGTCCAATTGAGAAGCAATAGTTGCCTCCATTTCTGCTATTTTTCGTTTAAGATCAGATAGAATATCTGGAGAAGAAGTTGGGTAGATAAACATAGATGTGTTTAGAGAATGGCCAAAATCAATAAGAACAGAAAGCCAATTACTAGATACAAACCGAGGGTATCCAACAACAAAAAACGTTTTGTAAAACTTTTCTCCAACCCTTATATAATTAAAGTCTACCTCTACAGAGGAAGGTGCAATAATGTCAACCAAGGCTATCATTCCTCTTGAAATACGAACAGGCTGCATTGTTCCTTGTTGTTGACCCTGAACATTGTTTTTTTTATTTTTTCCCCAAAATAAGCCCATATTACGCCTTAGCTTTAATTACTGGAGCCCGAATGTTTTCTATCTGCTCACTAATTTCCGTAGAGTTTCCATTATATATACTATAGAAAAGCTTAATAAGCTCCTCTTTGTTTAGGGTTTTTGCATGAAGATTTAGCCTTGTCAATTGCGCATGAAGGGAATCCGCTTTTAACCGAAGAGCAGCTTTTGCAGATTCAAAATGCGTTTGCTTTTGTGCTGGTCCTTTCCTTATGCTCCCAGTAGCTTTTATTGCGCCTTCTTCAAGGTATGAGTAAGGAATAATAATGTAGAATTTTTTATCCAATACAGAGTTCATTTTAATAAGAGATTCTACAAAATCTCTATAAAGTTTAATTTTGTTAGCAAGAATTTGATTTTGGGTTTTTGTTGCCTTCATGTCTAAAAGCTTTAAGTAAGAAGAAATATCAATTTTTTTACTTCGAATAAGTATTTGAATTGGGAAAGAGAGTGAGTTAAGTAGCGCAGCGTAAGCGTAAATTTTTGCGCTTCCTTCCTCCTTAGACAAAAGAGGAAAGTTAGTTGCTGTTACTTCTATAATAAGGCATGCGTTACCATAAGAAAGCAAGACTACATTATCGACTATATCTTCTATTTCTGTAAACCTTTGAGTGGTCGCTTTTATTTTTTGGGCAGGATTTTTCATACATACTTAATTTGCTTGCTTACCAAAAAGAGATTTTCTTAATTCCTCTCTTGTGTCTATAGATTTAACTTCGATTGGTATGATTACTTCACCTGTTACATTTAATTCAATCGTATCAAATTTATTTTGTGCCTTTGGATCTTCAAACTCAATTACATAAACGCCATTTGATAACGCCGTAGCAGAGGCAAATTGGCCAAGTACACTTGTTTTAAAAGCCCTAACAGGGTTGCCTTCTTTATCTTTTATCTCAACCAAAATATTGGGCAGTGGATTTCCTCTTGGATCTGTAACGATTCCAGTTATAACATTAGGAGCATCAGTCCTTAGGGGCAAACCTACAGTTTTTGCCATATTCGCAGGAACTATCCTGACGTTTTGGGTTGGAGTTTTTGGTACGAGCGTTGTTGGGAGGGAAATAGTCTTTTTTTGAAGATTTAGCTTTTTTTCAAGTTCAACAATTTGTTGAGCAAGTTGTTCTTTTTGTCCAAGAATTTCCTGTAATTGTTCTTCGAGGCTTAAAACCTTTTGGTGTAAGCCCAAAGATGCATTAGGGTCTTTGTCTAGTTTTGCCTCTTTGGTTCTTGCGTCTTCTGGTTTTTCTTCCAAAGTCTGCTCTTTTTCCTTGAGAGATTCGTTATCTTTTTCTTTTTGTTTTTCCAACTCATCAATCAGTACCTCGCTCATGGATACTATATGAGAAGTAGAGGGTTGAGAAATAATAATCGGTGAATTATAGGCACTTGAAGACGCTAGGTTTTTTGTTTCTGTTTTTGGTAACGTCTGCAAATTAGCCTGTATTGCATGGACAGTTGACGATGCTTTTATAACTATTTCTTTGTTGGGTAACCAACCGTCTTGATAAGTTTTTCTATAAACATACTGAGTTGGGGCAAAAAAAGATCTTATAAAATTTGCAACCATAATATCTATTGGCCGGCCAGCTACTGGCATAAAAGCAAAAGTTATTCCAGTTAAAATAAAAAAAGTTGATATGGGCAACTTAATAAAAGGAATAATGGGTAGAGAAAAAAAGAACCATCCGCTAACAACACCGCTTGCCAAATAGACAAACTGTTTTATAGTCATGTCTCCAATTAGTTTAAATTGGAAACCAGTAACATTTTGAGGAATTGGATGATTCTCCATAAACTATGTAGCAATAGCATATATCGTGAAAAATTATATTGCAAGATTATCAAAGTAGATACTAACCAAGTCAAACTTAGTACAAACAAAATCAGGCTTGGTATAACCAAGTCAAGCTTAATATAAAACTGGCTAAGGTATTAGATCGTCTATTAAGATTAATCCGTTTTTTCTGGAAAATCTTATTTTATGCTAAACTAGCCTTGCGTGAATATTTTAGACTTTATTTTCCCCAAATACTGCCTTAATTGTAAAAAATTAGGTTCTTATCTTTGCCCCAATTGTTTTTCATATCTAGCGTTTGATACTCAAGGAATATGCGTTGTGTGTGATCGCGCATCAGTTGGCGGAATGACTCATCCTGGATGCATTGGAAAATATACAATAGATGGAGTTTTTACTGGTATTGAATATAAAGGGATTGTTAAAAAACTTGTTTATAATTTTAAGTACAAGCCTTATCTTTCCGATTTAAAAAACTTATTAGTTGATCTTTTGTTTGAGGCAATTATACAAAAGGAAGAATTTATAAAAGCATGTGACAGTAAATCAGGCAAGCTTAAAATGCTTGTTCCAATTCCTCTTCATTCCTCAAGGTTTAAGAGTAGAGGATATAATCAGGCAGAAATATTGGCAAGAGAGCTTTCGAAAAAACTAAAGATTAAGAAGATAGACGTTTTAGAAAGAACAAAAATAACTCTTTCGCAAGTTGATTTAAAAAGAAAGGATAGAATAAAAAATATTTCTGACGCTTTTAAAGTAATAAAAGAAAAAGAGAAACTTATTGAAGGCTCATTAGTATTCTTAGTAGATGACGTATTAACAACTGGCTCAACTCTTCTTGAGGCAGCAAATGTGCTTAAAAGAAACGGGGTTAAAAGAGTTTGGGGAATAGCCTTGGCGAGAGATTAGAATTTTATTGTGGACATAGACGAAATATCTTGGAACCGAATTGAAGATTATATTTGGAAGTGGTATCCGATGCTTCAAAACAAAGCTAACTACGCTTACCCAATAATCACATAAGGGTATTGGAACTGTGGGTCAAACATCACATTTTATTTCCTCTAAAAAGTTGAATATATGCAGAAATTTTACTATAATATTTTCCCTAATGAGTGTTGTGCTAAAAATTCGCATCATCTATAATTGAGTTAGCCTATGAATTATAAAAGAAATTTTCTCACAGACGTAATAGTAAGAATTGACTTTCCAGTAATTTTGAGCCTAACAAACGATACTCCTAAAGAATTTCAGGAAAAGATATCTAAAGATTTTCCAATTCTGGATCCGATGCAAGAGTTGACTTTTAAAATCACACAAAACCCTATGGAAACCCTCAATAGTAAAAAGCGAGTCATATGGAGTTTCAAATCAAAAAGTAAGGATAAAATAATTGAGCTTCAAGATAATTCACTTGCTATCAACTTCAAAAAATATGAAGATTTTGATGACTTTATGTCCTGCGCTGAAATAATACCTGATATATTTTTTTCGATCTATCCTGAAATTATTGTTAATAAATTTGGGCTAAGATACATTAATCAAATTTCCCTTAAAGAGAAAGGGTTTTTTGATTGGAGTCAATATATTAACGAAAAGCTACTCAAAAACATAGAGTTTATAGAAGATAAGAATAAAATTAGAAGAATAATTAATCATTTAGAAGTATCACCGGACGAAGATACCCTTCTGGTATTTAAATACGGTATCTTTAATAACACTTATCCTGCTGCCGTTACCAAAAAAGAATTTGTCCTAGATTATGATTGCTATACGCGTGTTACTTTTGATAGAAATCAATTTAACTCAAAAGTGAAAAGTTACCACAAATTAATAAAAAATGAATTTGAAAAAAGTATTACCCCTGCTTTCAGAGGAGTATTAAATAATGAGTAACTCATCAACTAGATCAACGAACAATATAGGCAACAAAGCCAATGCAAGAACGACTACTGCTGGGGAAACTGTTAAAAACGCAGGCCAGCCCACTAATTCCATTCGGGAGTTTCAAGTTATTGGTCGTGAAGAAAACAAATACTATAAAGCAAAGGTTGTTACGATGACTAAAACAATAATTAAATGAGTGTATGTATGATAAATTACAGGCAGGAAGAATTTTGCAAGGCGACATATTGGAAGACTTTAAATTCGAGTTTGTCGGTATAGAAGATGATTCAGAAATAAAAAACACAATTAACTTCCCTTATATCACGATACTTACTCAGGATTGTGATTTAGAACAGGACTTCAGTCAAAGAAAAATTCCGAAGGGAGAACAGAGAAATCAGGATAAATATATACATTCCGTTTTAATTGCCCCTATGTTTGTCTCTGATGCTTTGAAAACAGGAGGGCATTTACAAGATCTAGATGTTAAAATGGAGTCATGGGCAAGCGATTTGTGGAAGCCAATCAAACAAAATCATAATGAAAGATTTCATTATTTTCCTGAAGATGTGAATTTCAATATGCCAAGCTTAGTAATCGATTTTAAACATTTTTATACAGTCGGCCGAGATGAAGTATACAGAGTATTTGAAGGTAACTATAAGGTGAGCATTAAAGTTCCCTATAGAGAACTCTTGTCTCACCGCTTTTCAAATTATTTATCAAGGATTGCAGTGGAAGAAATTGCAAGCCATCCTTAAGCTGCAATCCTAGCCTCAGGTCTTAGAAAGGAAAAATATTTTTGACTTTTACTCCTAAAACATTTGCAATTTTATATATCATTTTTATCTTTCAATGAGCCGTTTATTTCTGAATGCAAACCCTGAGTTAGTCTTTAAGTACTTTTCAAACTGTAATGCTTTTAATTTTGATTCGAAAGATGCATAAAAAGCAAGCTTTAGTGGTCTTAGATTTTTTGTTTGAGCAATTTCTCCTTTCTGGTGAGAATTGATACGTTGTTTTAAATCCGAAGAATAACCAATATAAAAAGTTTTATCTCTTAAGCGAAGAATATAAACGTAATACACAAATAGACTATAACAAAAAATGCCCCCCTTCGCTCTGCTAGCTTCGGTAGGGACACTCTTCTTTCAGCCATTAATGTTTTACTAACGAAGTGTGGCTGTGCCACCTCGTAGCTCATAAGCTTACTTATGAGCGAAGAGTGGAGATGTTGGGTAGTGAACCCAAGTCCAAGAAATTTCATTAAAAACTTCTACAAGCTTAGTTGGTTTCAAAGAGTCATCTTAATAATATTGTAACCAACAAGGATTAATAAGACCTAGGTTTATAAAATAAAATAAGGATAAAACCAATTTCCTTACCATTTTCTCAACTGTTTTTTTGCTCATAAAGTCCCATTGAGAAAAGACAATATGAACAGCTTCAACCCTCTTAGGCGCTAAGGTAATTGCTTACCCCAGCATAAGCTGGTCGAAACGCATAACCCTTTGAAAGGTTAGCATTTATCTTTTGATCATGTTTAGAGACTTAAATCAAAGTCTGCTTGCAGTTTTTAATGTGCATTTCCCGTCGAATCAATTCATCCCCAATTTTTAGCGTTTAGTTTTAGTTCTTCCTCTAATTCTCTTTTAATATCCTTTTTCTTTATCGCTTCTTTCTTATCGTACTGTTTTTTGCCGCGTGCTATGGCTAACTCGGCTTTAATAAGATGTTTAGTAGTATACAACGAAATAGGTATAATTGTCAAGTTGGAGGCTTCTGTCTTTGACTTTAAGGCTATGATTTCTTTTTTATGCAATAAAAGTTTTCTTGTGCGTTTTTCATCATAGCCTTCAGGGCTTGAATGCTCATAGGGAAATATCTTTGCATTTATCAAGTACGCTTCGCTTCCTATAATCCGCACATGGCTTCCTGTTAAATCTGCGTGCCCCAAACGTACAGCCTTGACCTCTGCTCCATAAAGATTTATCCCAGCCTCAAATCTTTCTAAAATCCGATAATCATAAAACGCCCGGCGATTGACGATTTTCATACCTCTCTAATTACATCAAAAACCTTGAAACTTCCAACGATTGCAAAGGCGATTATTGTATTTTTGTTACCCATCGCAGCCTTGAGTTTTTTTGCAGTTTCATTAAAGGTGGAACCAGAACCAGTAGCATCATCAATAAGAAGTATATTGCGGTACGAGATGTTATTGTTTTTCATAAAAATAGTTTTTCTGGCATTTATGATCCTTTCCTCAAGCCGTGCCAATGTCTTTTGAGCAACTACCACTTCTCCTGTAGTTACTTTAACAAGTTCGATGCTTGGTAGTTTCAGATTTAGATCAATTTCAAGCTCATTCATAAATTGTAGTGTTCGTGGTACGGTTGGGGGAATAAATACTACTGCATCAATTGAGAACCCTTGAAGAACCTTTTCTACTAAGGGCTTAACTAAAGCGGCTAGTTGACTGATAAGTACCCTATTTTGTGATTGCTTAGAGTATAAAACAAGTTGGCCTAGCTTAGTTTTTCCAAACTTAGGTAAGCTATAGAAATCAGCGTATAAAAGCTTATCGACAAAAGTATCTTCGAAAGTGTTTCTAAGCTTCTTTGTAGCATCAATCCAATTGTTAGATTGAAGGTGTTTTTTTACACGACTTAGAGTGTTTACATATTCAACTGCGAGTTTATAGAGACGCTTTTCTTCATTGATGCTTTTTGCCCATGTAGCAAAGCCTTCAAAACCATAAAGAAGCTCTCCAAGAGGGGAGATATATAGATAGTTTTGGTCAATTACTTTTTTGATGCCAGATGGCACGTTAGCGTCTATTTCTTCTTTTTTGCCTGCTGGAACATAAAATACCAAAGGAGGTTTGCCTACTTTCGCAACCTCTCCTTTATTAAGCAGATTCTTTAGCTGCTTATGTACTGCTACCTGACTTATCCCAAAGATCTTAACAAGGTCGTGTGCCCGTGCCTGTTTATGAGTACGAATATAGCCTAGCATTTTGCTTCTAGTATCAGTAGTCATGTTATAATAGTTAATAGTTTACACTAAACTATTAACTATGTCAAGTGTTTGTATAAGTCAAGTACTTTTGCGACATACCTCCTTTCTCGATAAGGTATTGTAATGGACTTTTAAGACCTAATGATTTATGAGGTCTTTTAGTGTTGTACCAGATAAGGTATTCTGAAAGTTTTTGGTTGAAGAGTTGTTTGTCATGGATAATATCAAGATTGTTATCAATAAACTCTTCCTGTACTGTCCTGTTGTATCTTTCAATATAGGTATTGATCTTTGGACAATGAGGATAAGAGAAAAAATGGGGAATCTGATCTTTCTCTAGCTGTTGATCAAACTCCCCAAGATTCTCTGATCCATTATCACTCTGCCAGTCCTTGATAGTGCCTGGATATACCCTTCTGAATCTTTGGTAGAAGTCTTTATTGTTCCTACTGTTTAAGCTTTTATAATTTAGGGTTAAGGTAAACTTCATCTTAGCATCAATTGCTGAATAGAAGTAATCTCTTATCCCATCTGTTATTCTTTGTACAGCATCTGATTGAATATGTCCAAAGGAGTCTAGTTTCGGTGGGTGTTTAACTCTTAACCTAATCTTTCTTTTAGCCTCATTTTTAGCCCATTTAGAGTTTGGGTTATGATAGACTCTCCCAGATTTCTGAAAGAAGAATTTATGTCTTTTGATGATATTGCCAATGGTTGATTCAGAGACTGTTTTTATTCCTTCTTTTAAAGAATACTCATCAAGCTCTGGTTTAATCTTTTCCTTGCCAGTTCTTGGATGATTTCTTCTATACTGTCTGATAAACTCAACAATCTTTTGATCATAGCTTACCCTTCTTAACTGTTTTGGTCTTGTTGAGTAAGGAATTAAAGACTCCAATCTTCCTCCACTCCTTGTCAAGCGTTTCTTCCAACGGCTAATAACCTTACGGTCTGCTCCAAAAGCAAGCTTAGTTGCTTTTTCCCCAAACTCATCATAAAAGTTAATAATCTCCATCTTCCTCTTGGCTATATCAGACAATGAATAGCTTCTTAGGCTGGAAAGCATATTTAACACCTCCTTCCAGCCTCTGATTCTACTAAATATTGGGTATGCCTTAGTAGATACTCCAGTACTACTTGCCACTGTCTGAAATGTCGCAAATGTATTTTAACTTATTCAGTGTTTATTTTGTAACTATTCAGTTCTTACCAATGAAGCTGTCATTTTCGAGCGTAGCGAGAAATCCCCAGGGGATTCTCACGGCTACTTCGTAGCCTCAGAATGACATTCTGTTGGGAACAACTGAATACTTACTTTATTTTTTTAATAACGGTTTCGGTAAGGCATACATTTGTGAACTTTCCTGAAATCATTTTAAGAAAGATTCTTGTAGGTAATAGATGGAATTCTTTTTTGCTTTTTTCAGCATACGCCGCAATAAGTGCGTCCTCAAAATCAAGGTCGTATTTTAGAAATAGCTCAAGCGCTATTTTGATACTTTTTTTGCGGTAAAATTTTATGTATTGAGAAGTTTAATTACAAGTCAAATTGCAGTTTTTCGTATGTTATAATTGAGTGATTGTTGCTGAGATTGTATTTATGATCGGGTATTTAAACGGAGAAATTGTTGCTCTTGATGACCAAAATATTGTTATTGATGTTGGCGGAGTAGGCTACAATGTAATTACGTCAAAGGATGTTTTTGCAAAAGCAGAAATAAGTTCCAAATTAGAGCTTTTTATCTATACCCATGTTAGGGAAGACTTAATCCAGTTATATGGTTTTTTAGATATTCTAGAGCTAAAGTTATTCAGGAGTCTGATTAGCGTATCTGGAGTAGGTCCCAAAACCGCAATGAGTATTTTTTCTGTAGGTTCAAGAGGCTTCATTATTGAAGCCATTATAAAAGGTGATGTTTCTTTTTTTACAAGTGTCCCAAGACTTGGCAAAAAAAATGCTCAAAAAATTATTATTGAACTTAAAAGTAAGTTTGGCGAGGCGGGAGAATTGGATTTATCTTTAGACACGAAAGAGAATAACGAAATAATTTCAGCGCTTACTGGGTTTGGTTTTAGCAGGAAAGAAGCTCTAGATGCGATTAAATTAATTAGGGGAGAAGGGAAGACGGTTGAGGAAAAGATTAGGCTAGCGTTGAAGGAGATGGGGAAGTAATACGGCGGTGTCATGCTGAACTTGATTCAGCATCCCGAAACAAGTTCGGGACAGCGTCTTAGATCCTGAAATAAATTCAGGATGACAAATTATGAAGACAGCTAAAAAAACAGGAAAAAAAGATGTGACTGAAAAGGTTAGTCCCGAAGAAGAAATCTTATTTACCTCTCTTCGCGCAAAAGAATGGTCTGAATTTCATGGACAAAAACAGGTTAAGGAGTCTTTAAAAATTACTATTACTGCTGCTCGGAAAAGAAAAGAGGCGCTTGAGCATATCCTTCTGTATGGCCCTCCAGGTCTTGGGAAAACAACGTTTTCTCATTTGATTGCAAAAGAAATGGGGAGTAATATTCGAGTTACATCAGGCCCTGCGATCGAGCGAGCAGGTGATCTTGCTTCGATTTTAACCAATCTTGAAAAGAAAGATATTCTTTTTATTGATGAGATTCACAGACTCAATAAAGTTGTTGAGGAAACACTTTATCCAGCAATGGAAGATTATGCTTTGGATATCATCTTAGGGAAAGGGCCCTCTGCCAGAACCTTGCGGCTTGATCTTCCGCAATTTACTATTGTTGGCGCGACAACAAGAATTGGGCTTTTATCTGCGCCCTTAAGAGATAGATTTGGAGTTGTTCATAGGTTAAACTTTTATTCCCCCCAAGAATTAGAAGGAATTATTATTAATGCTTCTAAAAAACTTTCTGTGCCAATAGATAAAGAAAGCATTGAGGAAATCGCCAAGAGAGCAAGAGGAACCCCAAGAGTTGCCTTAAAACTCTTAAAGCGCGCTCGGGACTTTGTGCAGGTTAGGGGAGAGGGTAAAATCACAAAAAGATTAGTTGATGATGCTTTAAAAATGTTAGACGTTGACCATTTGGGACTTGATAGCTCTGACATTCGTTTTATTAAATCGATAATAGAAAAGCATAATGGCGGACCAGTTGGAATAGAAACAATCGCAGCCAGTATTTCTGAGGATACAGGAACAATAGAAGAAGTAATAGAGCCGTATTTATTGCAAATTGGCTTTTTAAAAAGAACAAATAAAGGTAGAGTTATCACCAAATCAGCCTATGAACATTTGGGAATACAGTTTGTAGAAGATCAGAATAGGGAACAACAAAAAATATTTTGACCACCATTTTTAAATTTTCTTTTGCTCTTTATCGCAATTACATCTTGACAAGTATGTATTGAAGTGTGTAGAATGATTGTGTAGTAGGAGATATTTTATGAATGGCGTAAGTAATTATATAAGGATCAATATTTCTTTGCCAAGTGATTTGGTAAAAGAGCTTAAAGAAAAAGTTCCATCCCGTGGAATTAGTAGATTTCTTTCTGAGGCAGCAATAGAGAAGCTGGAAAAAGAAAAAAGAGATAGGGCATTCAAAGAGCTTATGAAGGCTCCGCCTGCATTCGCTTTCCTCAAAGGCAAAAACGCAGCGGTTAATTGGGTAAGGAAATTAAGAAGGGCAGATGAAAAAAGGCTAAAGCGTGTTTGGAAAGGTAGAATTTAATTTGTGACAAAAAGAATTCTTTTGGATACAGATATTTTAGTTGATTTTTTCCATGGTCAAAAATATGCAAAAAAACTAATCGCAGAGCTTCAAGCGCAAGGGCCAGTACGCATCTCAATTTTATCTATTGCGGAACTAAGAGCTGGCTTTACTTCAAAACAAGCGAAATTTTTTCTACCAAAGCTTTACGACATAGTAGTTGTTGTTAATGTAAATGTAGAGATTGCAGAATTAGCAGGTGAGTTTCGCTTTGATTACGGATCGAAAGGAAAAAGTCTGTCTACAGTAGATACTTTAATTGCAGCAACGGCTATTGTAGAACAGTGTCAGTTAGTAACTGGAAACAAAAAAGATTTTCCCATGCCTCAATTGAAACTGTATCCGCTATAATAATCTTAAATCCCCAGGTGGAAAATGCTTTGGAAGAATGGGGTGAAGGTTATTATAACTTGCAAAAGTAACGTCACCAAGACTCCTATTACCAGAAACTTATTCATCTTAAAAATTGATCCGCCTCTAACAATAAAAGCGATTGCCATGTGAGACAGAATAAGAAAATTAAATACGATTGTCCGTGCAAAAGTTTCTGAAGATGTAATATTAAGAAGAGCTTTAAAAAGAAGAAGAAAAAATAGAGAAAGCGATATGCCAACGGTTGTGATAAAAACTAAACGGTGATTGCTAAGGATAGGTGCGTTGGGATTTCTGGGTTTTCGTCTTAGAATTTGAGGGTCTTTACTGTCGGTTGCAAGGGCAAGTGCTGGTATACCGTCTGTTACCAAATTAATCCAAAGAATTTGAGTAGGAAGAAGAGCATTTGGCATGCCAAATAAAGCAGCAAAAAATACAAGGGCAATTTCTGAGAGATTTCCTGTAAGCAAATAAGTAATAGCCTTCACAATGTTATTATAAATAGTTCTTCCTTCTTCAACTGCTCTGACAAGAGTTGAAAAGTTGTCGTCTATTAAGACAATATCGCTTGCCTCTTTTGCAACGTCTGTGCCTTTTTCGCCCATGGCAATACCTACATCCGATCGCTTTAGAGCAAGAGCATCGTTTACTCCATCTCCTGTTACTCCTACTACAAACCCTTGTTTCTTAAATAACGATACAAGCCGAAGTTTGTCTTCGGGTTTTGTACGAGCAAAAATGCGAGTTCTAAGAGCTAATTCTGCTAATTCCAAATCTGGAAGTTTTTCCATCTCCTCTCCTGTTACCACATCCTCATCTTTTTCTATTAAGCCTATTTCCCGCGCTATAGCAAGAGCGGTTAGGTGATTATCTCCTGTTACCATAATAGTTTTAATGCCGGCTAAGTCCGCTTCCTGCACTGCTTGTTTTGCTTCTCTTCTTGGCGGATCGTAAATCCCGACAAATCCCAAGAAGGTAATGTCTTTTTCTGCTTCCTCTCGTCTTATGCTGCCAGTATGATCTAAAATCTTTGTCCCAAAACCAATAATCCGTAGTCCTTCCTTTGCATATTCTTCAAAAAGTTTTGTAACATTTCTCTTTTCTTGCTCTTTGAGTCTGCTTTTTTCAAGTACTACCTCGGGCGCGCCTCTTACAAACACGCGTTTTGTATTATTGTTTTCCCAGATAGTTGTTACTGTTTTTGTTTGTGGATCAAAACTGTACTCGTCAAGTATCTTTCCCGAGTTCTTAATACTTTCTAGGTTACCCGTTTGTTGTGCAAAAAGAAGAAGAGCTCCATCAGTTTTATCTCCAACTACATCAAAGGAGTTTTTTTCGGCTTTTTCTATAAGAGATGCAGTATTACCAAAAATACACGCTTTGATAAAATCAGGCTTTGCCTGATTATCTGCTAACCAGAATTTTTTAACTCGCATTATGTTTTGTGTTAATGTTCCAGTTTTGTCTGTTAAAATTATTTGTACTGCTCCAAGAGTTTCAACGCTTGACATCTTGCGAACGATTGCTCGTTTTTTTGCCATTCTTAATGCACCAACAGCCAAGGCAATAGTAACAACTGCTGGAAGCCCTTCCGGAATAGCAGCAACGCCGATGCTAATGGCCAGAAGAAGAATTGGAAAAAGCTCTTTTCCCTGAAAAATGCCAATAGGAATAATAAGTGCTGCGGCAAAAATAATAATAATGGATAAGGTTTTTGCTAAGGAGTCGAGACGCTTCTCAAGCGGTGTTTTGTCGGCTGTCACGCTAGACAACGTTTTGGCAATCTGTCCAAAGTAAGTTTGCATGCCTGTTTTTTCTACAATAAGTCTATTTGTGCCTTTTGTAACCAATGTTCCTAAGAAAACAGAATCATTGTGGTTTTTGACAACAGGAAGCGATTCTCCTGTAAGAATTGACTCGTCTACCTCTATAATTTTGTTGGCAGTAAGTTTGCCATCTGCTGGGATACGATCTCCTTCAGAAAGAAGTACTATATCCTCAGGGACAAGTTCGGCTGCCTGAACTTGTATTTCTTTTCCATCTCTTATGACCCTAACTTCTGGTTTTACATATTCCTTTAGTTTATCCAAAGATTTTTCTGCTCTGTATTCTTGTACGAATCCAAAGATAGCATTAAGAAGAAGAATAACTAGAATAAATATGCCATCTATAGAGCTTCCTATAATAAAAGACAGAAGTGCCGCAATTCCTAGAATTGCATTTATAAATGTTGGAAATTGAGCTAAGAAAAGATTAAAATAATTTGCTCTTTCTTGGGCAGTAATTTCGTTTTTGCCAAAAGCGATTAGTTTTTTTTGCGCCTCATGTGAGGTTAATCCTTTTTCCACTATTTTATTGTAGCATAGAAATATTATGTTTACGGAACATTCTTATGTAAGTTTTTTTAATTTTTGGTCAAATGTAAAAATATCAGCCTCTTTCTCTTTTGCAAAACATATTAAAAAACAATCTGCTATAGAAACATTCTGTGTGCTAAATAATTCGATTGACCTCTTAAAAGTTTCTCTATTTTGAATCTTTAAATACGATACAGCTAAAATTGACTTAAGCTTGTCTACGATTTCTAGTCTTGAAAAATGGTAATACTTTTCAAGTACAAATGCTATTTCAAAAATAATTATCTGAGGAACAAACAATATAAGTTTGTCTTCTTTTGCTTGTTGTAAAAGTTCTTCAACCTTATCTGCCTGTTGCGGAATATCATTTAAAAACAGTCTTAAAAATGCATTGACATCTACAACAAAATTGCCTCATTTCATTCCTTTGCCTTCTTCTGCTAAGTAGTTTTCAAAAGCTTCTCTAATTTGTCGTGGAGTTGCTTTTATGTTTGTTTTAAGAGATCCGCGAAGCTCCAATAAGTCTTTAACAGGCTCGACTATCAGCTTGCCATTATTCTCAGATACTAATGCCTTTCTATACCTAGCTAAGCCAATTTTTCGTCTAAGTTGTGCTGGAATACTAATTTGCCCTTGGGAAGTGATCGAAACTGTGTATATCATGCATTAAACTTACATTTTACATTACACTTGTCAACATGCATTAAATCGGGGTATTGACAACCCTTTTCCCCTGTGCCTATACTTATTAACAGCTAT
>ERZ1292623.187-Hain-H51-01um-R1-187-length-70043-cov-11_pt1 | contig 70043 bp, 68 predicted proteins | sample MGYA00564398_ERZ1292623 | MGnify/ENA primary metagenome ERZ1292623 (study PRJEB36523, sample SAMEA6512633) | groundwater metagenome | collected 2019-01-07 | study: AquaDiva: Metagenomics assemblies of 32 groundwater samples
CTCATTGACCAAGAATTCTTGTGTTGTTATTATAAAAACCTGTTCTTTGGGGTGTTTTAGCTTTTTAATGGAGGTTGTGTATGGATGAGCCAAAGGCATTAGCTGTGAGGCTTTTCAATTATCTGTTTGATTCAGGAACAAAGTTCAGGCCCTCAACTTCGGAGTCGTCGACACAATCGGCTGATGCCGAAAAAGTAATCAGCAAAGCCTTAAAGGGATGGCCGGGCGGCGTGAATATTCCTCATGATCTAAGACCGAGATTGGTCAAGCGCCAGCCAGAAACCCGCCATTAGCTCCTTTTCCCAATTCTGTATCCAGACAGAATCGAGGCCGTTATCCCAGCGCGGCCTCTTTTCGTTTTGCAGAGATATGATAAAATTTACATTATGGAAGATTCGCAGGAAAAACTGCAGATTTTAAAGGAAAAGCTCCGAGAAATCGCAGAGCGTCTTTGACATTCCCGAAAACGAATCAAAAATAGCCCGGCTTGAGAAAGAAATAGAAGATCCCGATTTTTGGAAAGACAAGGAAAGCGCTTCGAGAAAATTGAAAGAACTTTCAGAGATCAAAGATAGAATCAAAGGCTTTAGGGATTTGGAAGAAGATATAGAACTGCTTGGTTTGCCGGGCGAGTATGAGGAGGAAGAGTTTCAAAAAGAACTTTCAAAAGCAGAGAAGAAATTAAAGAGTTTGGAAAAAAGCCTTCGTTTTTCCGACCCTCTTGATAAGGGCGATGCTATTTTGAACGTTCATTCCGGAGCCGGAGGAGTTGATGCCCAGGACTGGGCAATGATGATTTTAAAGATGTATCAGAAATACGTTCAAAAAAGAGGCTGGACTTCAAAAGTATTATTTCAGTCATTCGGGGAGCAGAGAGGAATAAAAAACGCCTCGCTTGAAATTTCGGGGCCGTACGTTTTCGGCCATTTAAAAAATGAAAGCGGGGTTCATCGTTTGGTCAGAGTTTCGCCCTTTTCGGCCAAGGGCCTTCGCCATACATCTTTTGCTTTGGTTGAGGTTTTGCCAGAGCTCACCGATTTAAAAGGAATGAAAATCGAGGACAAGGATTTGAAAATTGAAACTTTCAAATCTTCGGGGCCGGGCGGCCAGCATATGCAGAAGACCGAAAGCGCCATCCGAATCACCCATATTCCGACCAGCCTTACGGTTTCTGTCCAATCAGAGCGCTCCCAGTTTCAAAACCGGCAAAAAGCAATGAGAATTTTGGAATCAAGGCTTGCCCAAAAAATGGAAGAAACAAAAGTGAAAGAGCTTTCCCAGTTAAAGCCGGAATTAGCCAGCGGAATTGAGTGGGGGAATCAGATCCGTTCTTATGTTTTAAATCCCTACAAGCTGGTGAAAGACCACAGAACAGGAATCGAAACAATAGACATTGAGGGGGTTTTAGAAGGAGAATTAGACCCGTTCATCGAACAATAAGCAATGATTATTTTCGATAAAGTCACAAAAGAATATAATGGAAACAATGGTTCTAACGGCCATTACTGCGCCTTGGATACGATTGACCTTGAAATAAAAGAAGGCGAATTTGTTTCCATAATCGGGCCATCCGGCGCAGGGAAATCAACTTTGATGAAAATGATGATTCGGGAAGAAAAACCTAGCTCCGGTCAGATTTTGGTTGATAAAATTAATGTCGGCGAATTGGAAGATGCCGAGATCCCGGTCTTGAGGCGTAAAATAGGAACTATTTTTCAGGATTTTAAACTCCTTTCAAACAAAACCGCTTGGGAAAATATTGCTTTTGCCATGGAAGTGATCGGCGCAACACCAGAACAGACAGAAGAAGATGTGCCGAAGGTTTTAAAGATCGTGGGTTTGGAAGAGAAAGCAGGCAATTTTCCGCACCAGCTTTCCGGCGGAGAAAAACAGAGAATCGCAATTGCCCGGGCCTTGGTTCATCGTCCTAAAATCATTTTGGCTGACGAACCGACCGGCAATCTTGATTTATTGAACAGCTTTGATGTTATAAAATTGCTGATGAAGATAAACGAGTTCGGGACAACGGTAGTAGTGGCTTCGCATGACCGGGAAGTGGTCAATGCCGCCGGCAAAAGAGTGATAACAATGGACAAAGGAAAGATAGTGAAAGATCAGGAGCAGGGGAAGTATGCTATATAGTAGTAGCTCTCCTTCGCTAAAGCTACGGAGGAGCACTTCTTCGTTTCATTATGAAGAAATGCTTGCACTTCGTAGCTCCGAAGGAGCGAAGAAGTGGAATTCAACAAACAAAATTTAGGGCGGGTAATACAGGCGGGTTGGGTAAATTTTAAGCGGAATTCGTGGCTGGCTTTTGGAACAGTCGGAATTATGGTCTTGGCGCTTTTGATCCTTTCCGGATTAGTGGCTTTTAATGTTGTTTCAAGCACCCTCGTCACTTCTTTGGAAAATAAGGCTGACATAGTCGTATATTTCAAGCCTCAAGTTTCTGACGAAGAAGCCGCCCAAATTGCCAGAGAAGTTCAGTCCCGATCTGAAGTAGCTGAAGTTGACTATGTTTCCCGGGAGCGGGCCTTGGAAGAATTTAAAGAGCGGCATCAGGATGAAGAGTTGGTTCAACAGGCTTTGGCAGAGCTTGGCGAAAATCCGCTCCAGCCCTCTTTGGAAATAAGAGCCAAAGAGACGGCTCAATACGCAAGCTTAATCGGTTTTTTGGAAAGCTCCAGATTCCAGAATTTCATTGAGAATATCGGGGAGGAAAATAAAAACGTGATCGACCGGATTCAAAAAATTTCCTGGGGTTCGAGAATTCTTGGCATTCTTGTTACTGCCGCCCTTTCGCTGATCGCCGTTTTAATCACTTTTAACACGGTCAGGCTTACTATTTACAGTCAAAAGCAGGAGATCGAGATAATGAGGTTGGTCGGCGCTTCCAATTGGCATATCCGCGGGCCTTTCGTGGTTGAGGGCGCGATTTACGGAATCATTGCCGGCTTGGCGGTGATACTGATTTTTTATCCGATCGTTTATTTGGCTTCACCTAAAGTCCAAACTTTTATCCCTTCAATAAGTTTGGCCAATTATTTTACAAATTTCTTCGGCCAGATGCTGGTCTTGGTAATGGGTTCAGGCATTGCTCTGGGAATTGTTTCGAGCATGATCGCAGTGAGAAGATACTTGAAAATATAAATTCAAATTTTTAATTTTAAATTTTAAAACAAATGGGTTGAAGAAACTCGTTTTTTGTTTTAGAATATTTGAAAATTGCCGGGTTGAGCAATGGTAGTCTCGCCGCGCTCTGAACGCGGAGATCTTGGTTCGAGTCCAAGCCCGGCAGCCATGCTGAAAATCAATTCCAAAGCTCCGGATTTTAAACTGCCGGATCAAAACGGTAAAGAACATTCCCTGAAAGAATACAGAGGGAAATGGGTTTTGCTTTACTTTTATCCCAAAGACGATACTCCGGGCTGCACCAAGGAAGCCTGTGCGATCAGGGATAGTCTTCCTGATTTCAAGAAATTAAAAATCACGGTTTTGGGCGTAAGCGTTGACTCGGTGAAAAGCCACAAGAAATTTTCGGAAAAACACAGTCTGCCTTTCACCTTGCTGGCCGATGAAGATAAAGCCGTTGTCAAAAAATACGGAGTCTGGGCTAAGAAAAAATTCATCGGCCGTGAATATATGGGGACTTTGCGAACCTCTTTTCTAATTGATCCCTTCGGCAAGATCGCAAAAATATACGAAAACGTTAAGCCGGAAATTCACGCCGAAGAAGTTTTGAGGGATTTTAAAGAACTCTCCAAAGTTTGATTTTCTTTTTACTCTCAAGTATATATGGAAAAGCTTATGGAATCAGCTTCTCTTTTAGATTACATAAAACAAGCCAGAGAATTTGGTCTTTCAAGCAGGGAGATTTTGGATTCTCTGATTTCGGCCGGTTGGAAATTTGAAGCCGTTTTTGAAGCGTTATCTGACGGAAGAATTGAGGGGTATGAGGAGGTATTAGCGGTTAAAAGAGTAAATGGAATGATAGTAGTTGAAAGTTTGAGCAAGTCTTTCGGAGATGTCCAAGCTTTAAAGGATGTAAGCTTTTCGGTCAAGAAAGGAACCATTACCGCCTTGCTTGGGCCTAACGGAGCCGGTAAAACGACTTTGATTAGAATTCTTACGACTCTTTTGGAGCCTGATTCGGGCAGGGCTTTGGTAAATAGTTTTGATGTTGTCAGGAATCCAAACGGTATCCGCTCAAATCTTGGTTTGGCCGGACAGTCGGTTGCTTTGGATGAAATTTTGACCGGTCGGGAAAATTTAGAGCTCGTAGCCCGGCTTTATCATTTGAGCAAAGAAGAAGCAGAAAACAGGGCTTCAAATTTGCTTAATCAATTCGATTTGACTGATGCCGCAGACAGGCCGGTAAGAACTTATTCTGGAGGAATGCGAAGACGTTTGGATTTGGCTGCCAGTCTGATTGCCAATCCCGCGGTTTTATTTTTGGATGAACCAACCACAGGCTTGGATCCAAGGGGCCGGGCTTCTTTGTGGAAAATAATCAAAGGTTTGGCAAATCAGGGAACGACTATTCTTTTAACCACTCAATATCTTGATGAAGCAGACCATCTGTCCAGTTGGATTATTGTGATCGATCACGGCCGGATCATCGCCCAAGGCACGGCCGGGGATTTGAAAAAGCAGGTTGGCGGAGATGTTATTGAAATTCATTTGGCTGATCATCAGGATGGTCTTCACGCGATAAAGGCAGTCGAAGGTATGGCTGAAAAGTGGCCCAACTTTGATTCGGAAAACGGAAAAATATCTTTTCCGGCCAAAAGTGGAACCGGTGATTTGATAGATGCCATAAGACGTCTGGATGACGCTGAAATAAAAATGGCCGATATATTTTTGAGAAGGCCGACTTTGGATGATGTATTTCTGGCTTTAACCGGGCACGCGGCAGAAGAATATAGAATATAGAATTCAGAACTTAGAAGATATGAATAATTTGATTTCTGACATAGCCGTAATGACCAAACGCAACCTGATAAGATATCAACGTTTGCCCCAGTTGATTGTTTTTTCTTCGATCCAGCCGGTAATGTTTGTGCTTCTTTTCGTCTATGTTTTCGGCGGGGCGATTGAGACTTCAAGCGGAAACTATGTCAATTATCTTTTGCCGGGGGTTTTGGTTCAGACGGTTTTATTCGGAGCAATGATGACCGGTGTAGGTTTGGCTGACGATTTTTCAAAAGGCATAATCGAACGTTTCCGCTCTTTGCCGATGGCCCGCTCGGCCGTGCTTAGCGGCCGGATAATTGCCGAAACGATCCGTAATATTTTTGTCATAATTTTAATAACTCTGGTTGGATTGATTATTGGTTTCAGGATCGAACACGGTTTTCTTGATTTTGTTTTGGCCATGCTCCTGACTTTGCTTTTCGGTTTTGCCTTTTCGTGGATCTCGGCAGTCATAGGCCTTGCCGTTAAAAATGTTGAAACAGCTCAAAGCGCCGGATTCATCTGGGTCTTTCCTCTTGTTTTTGCAAGCTCTATATTTGTGCCGATTCATACAATGAAGGCGGGAATCAGGGATTTTGCCGAGAATAACCCGATTTCTTATGTTGCTGATTCGGTAAGGGCTTTAAGCCTTGGCACTCCAATCGGAAATGAAATCTGGTACTCGCTTTTGTGGATCGCTGCAATATTGGCCGTGTTTATTCCTTTAGCAGTCAGACAGTATCGAAAATCCAGTAGCTTATAGGACCATAGTTATGCACTTTTCTATTTTTAATGCAGTATTAGAATTGACTTAGTACAGGGAGGTGGCTATGTCTTTTCTCCCAGAGCATATTACGATTCCGAAAGAAAACGGTCAACAGAATCCAGTCGGGATGAAGTATTACACCCTCGTTGCGCTCTTCAGGGACATAGAAGGAAGGCTTATTATTGAATTCCCTAAAAGGACTTTGGCAGTAAGGAAGGAAGATGAAACTCCGGAGAGAATCGCAATACTTATAGACAAGTTTTACGATTTCAACAAGTTTTGTCTTCCGATGTTCGTCCCAAAAAAGGCGAATGAGAAATAGCCTGCCTTTAAGGAGGCGCTTATGTTCTTTGATATGCCTCAACGGAAATGCGACGTCAGGCAATTAGACGATAAGATATGTGGTCTGTCCGCAGCCGTTTTCTTGGACGAAAACGGCCAGGCCCGGCTGAAAACCTCTGTGACTGAGATAGTTGTGGAGGGCTCGTCGATTGATTCCGCTATTTCCAAGATGGAGGAGGCGATAAAGGCAAAAGGCAGGGAAAGCTAACCCTGCCTTAAATTGATTAAATTTCTTTAAAAGGCTAATCTTTAATAATAGTTCGACAGGCTCACCATAAATGGAAGGAGAGCAGAATTTAAATTTAAAATCAGAAGAAAGTTTTAAAATCACTACCCCGCTAGCCATTCTTATTGCGGGGGTTTTGGTTGCCGGCGCGGTTTTGTATTCAAAGAGCGATTCTTTAAATCAAACGGCCAATCCGATAGCTGGGCCGGAAAAAGTTCAAGTTTCTAGCGATGACGATGCTTTTTTGGGTCCTGAAAACGCCAAAGTAACGATAGTCGAATTCTCGGATTATCAATGCCCGTTTTGCCGTTCATTCTGGCGTGAAACCTTACAAGAGATAAAAAAAGAATATATTGATTCGGGCAAAAGCGTGAAATTTGTTTATCGCGATTTTCCTCTTTCGATCCATCCCTTGGCCCAAAAGTATGCCGAGACAGCTGAATGCGCCGGAGATCAGGAGAAATATTGGCAGATGCACGACAAAATTTTCGCAAAGCAGGATGATTTGGGGCAGGGAACAATAAGTTCTTATGATACGGATGATATTAAAGGATGGGCCGGAGAACTGGGTTTGAATGTTTCAGAATTCAGCCAGTGTCTTGATTCCAATAAATACGCGGAGGAAGTAAGGCGGGATTTTAATGACGGGGCGGCTTTAGGGGTTGGCGGAACTCCGACCTTTTTCATAAACGGCATTCCTCTTGTCGGAGCCCAGCCGTTTTCGAACCTCAAGGCATTAATCGATCGGGAATTAAATGAATAAAAGTATTATTTGGATTTTAGTTATTGTTGGAGCCGCTCTCGGATTTATTTTTTTAGGCAATCGCCAAGGCGGAAACTCGGATCAGGATATAACCAAAATGTGCATTCAGCATCAAAACCTTAGTATGCATATTCATCCTCGCTTGAAGATTATAATAAAAGGGGAGGAGCGGGCGATTCCGGCGAATACCGGAATCGTTTCGCCGAGTTGTTTCAGGCCAATCCATATCCACGACGATTCCGGGACACTGCATCTTGAATTTCCAAAGCCCCGCGATGTCCGTCTTGGCGAGTTTTTCCTTATCTGGGGCAAACAATTTAACTCTAACCAGATTTTTGATTTCAAGAATGGGCCGGAAGGAAAAGTGAGGGTGACTGTTAATGGACGGGAGAACACCGAATTTGAGAATTATATAATGAAAGACCTTGACCAGATAGAAATAATTTATGAATAGCCTCTTGTTTTATCGTTCAAAAACAATTGTTGCTTTGAGAATCTCTCTTGGGTTAGTCTTCTTTTGGTTCGGCGCTTTGAAAGTATTCGGCTATAATCCGGTTTATGATTTGGTTTATGCCAGTTTTCCCTGGTTTGCTTACGGAACAGGAAATCTAATTTTAGGACTTGGCGAAACGGCCATCGGCTTTGGGCTTTTAACTAATATTTTACCCAAACTGACTCATACTTTTTTGATTCTGCATCTGACCGGGACTTTAAGTGTTTTTTTCACCGGGCCGGAAGTGGTTTTTAATCCGCATTTCCCGATGCTGAATCTGGCCGGTGAATTTGTCTTCAAAAATGTTGTCCTAGCTATGGCCGGTTTGGTTGTTTTAACTCATACGCATAAGTAGAATTTAAAGAGATGATAAAAGTGAGAATCGCGATAAACGGTTTCGGAAGAATAGGCAGAGCTTTTTTTAAAGCGGTTTTTGCTGTGTCCTCCGAAGCTTTAGCGAAGGAGGGAACGCCTGAATTGGAATTTGTAGCAATCAATGACTTGGGCGATTTTGAACAACTGGCCTATCTTTTAAAATATGACAGCGTTTATGGGAAGTGGGGGAAAGAAGTAAAAACGAAGGAAGAGAATGGACATAAGTATTTAATTATAGGTAGCCCTACTTCGCCAGAGGCTTCGAAGGGCGCTCAAAAAAATGAGATTATTTTTTTGAGCGAAAAAGAACCGGCTAAACTTCCGTGGTCAGATTTGAAAATCGATATTGTTCTTGAATCAACCGGCGCTTTTGAAAGTTTTGAAAAAGCCAAGGTTCACCTTGATGCCGGGGCAAAAAGGGTTGTTATTTCGGCGCCGGCCAAAGACGAAGAGACTGATTGGGGAAAAACCGTTTTGCCCGGGGTTAATAATGAAGATTTTGCCAAATGCACTGTTTCATCAAATGGCTCCTGCACCACCCAGTCAGCTTCGCCGGTGATGCAGATTATGAAAGAAACCGTCGGCGTGAAAAAGGCTTTTTTGGTTTCATCGCACGGATACACCGCTACCCAGAATTTGATTGATGGTCCAACAAAAAGCCTCGATTTCCGGCGGGCCCGGGCCGCGGCGGTCAATATTGTTCCGACTTTCACCGGCGCAACGATTGCCGTGGCTAGAGCAGTAAAAAATCTTAATTTTGACGGAGCCGCTTTCAGGGTCCCGGTGATAACCGGTTCGATCTCGGCAATTACTTTTATTTCTGATAAACCGACCTCGGTTCAGGAAATAAACGAAATTTTTAAAAAAGCCGCAAAAGAAGAGCGTTGGGAAGGAATTCTTAAAGTTACGGAAGAGCCTCTAGTTTCTTCGGACGTTATAAATGACCCTCACGGAGCAATTATTGATTTGGCTATGACCTCGGTAGTGGATGGCGATTTAGTTACTGTTTTCTCTTGGTATGACAACGAAGCCGGGTATACGGAAACTCTTGTCCGTCATATCTTGGAAGTTGCTAAAACTATTGCTTAAGGCTAGAATTTTGTTTTATGCAGCTCGGTTTCTTGAAGAAAATAAAATTTTTGGCTTTTTTGGTTCTCTTGGTTCTTATTTTTTCCGTTTTGGCGGGATTGTTTTTCGCTTTTCAGGGATTTAAAAATTCTTTAGATTCCGGTTTCTTTTTTTCTGAAGAGGAAGCAGTAATTGAGGCAATTGATGAATCCAGTCCGGCAGTGGTAAGCATCGTAGCCACTAAGGATTTGCCGATTTTCGAACAAATTTTTATAGATCCTTTTGAAGAATTTTTCGGAGAAAGCTCCGGCTTTTTAGTTCCAAGGCTTCAGCAAAAAGGATTTGAAAAAACGGAAGTGTCTGCCGGAACAGGATTTTTGATTTCATCTGATGGTCTAATTCTGACGAATAAGCATGTTATTGATGTGGCCGGCGCGGAATTTACTGTTATTTTAAATGAGGGCAAGAAGTTCAAAGCGGAGATTGCGGCCAAAGATCCGGTTTTGGATTTGGCCTTAATTAAAATTGATGGCCAGAATCTTCATTTTCTGAAAATGGGAGATTCTGATAAACTTCGGGTAGGCCAGACCGTTATCGCTATCGGCAATGCCCTTGGAGAATTCAGAAATACTGTATCCCGAGGAGTAATTTCTGGCCTTTCGCGGTCAATTGTAGCTAGTTCTGGAAATACTTCACAAGAATTAAGCGAAGTGATTCAGACTGATGCCGCGATCAACAAGGGAAATTCCGGCGGGCCGCTCCTTAATTTAAAAGGAGAAGTCATAGGAATTAATACGGCAATTGTTCTTGGTGCCCAGAATATCGGTTTTGCGATTCCGATAAATCAGACCCGAAATTTAATCGGCCAGCAATAATGCAGAGAGGAAAAATCAAAATTATAACAAATATCGATAACCTGATTTTTTCGATAGAAAATTCCGACATTGATAAAATAGATAAGCTTAAAGTTGTCAAAGTTCTTGTTTCAATTAAGTTGAGACTAATAGAATTTTTAAGCAAAAATGGTGGTTGGCCCCGATCTTCATTAAATAGTTCAGTAAAAAAGGCCAATGGCCAGAATCATAGTTCATCGGAAAAGCAGGGTTTAATATTAGAATTCATCAAAGGAAAAGGCGGCCCTGTTGATTTGCTAGAGCTTTCAAAGCTTGGGATAGCCGGCCGTTCTTTGAGGCGTTATCTTAGGAGTCTAGCCGCTAATCAAAAGATAAGGATAAAAAAATCAGGACGGAGAAAATTTTACGAGTTATTAACAATTTAATTTTGAGGTTTGCCGGGCTTTTATTAAGATTAACTTGAATTATGCCCGATCTCAAAGAAGAAAATTTTAAAATTGTTTTTAGACATTGGGCCGGGACAGCGGCAGTAGCTGTTTTAGCCGGTTTTATTATTTTCGGCTTGCTTAGGGGCCAGGAAGTTTTAAACAGATTCTTGAAAAAGCAGGATTCAGTAGATGCGAACCTGGAAAAAGGAGAGCTTTTAGAGCAAGTTCAGATAGAAGAATCTGATGTCAGTCTCACAGAAACTCCTTCTCCGAAACCGACTGTTGTTTTGCAAACTAAACTTTTTCAATCCCCTACACCGGCCGCGATTCAGCCTATAAATCCATCAATAACTCCGACCGCTACCCCAATTCCTACCCTGATTCCGACCTACACTTCGACCCCTATTCCTTCGTCTATTCTAACCCCAACGCCAACATCTATACCTATGCCAGAACCGACCCCGACTCCCAGCCCAAGTCCCACGCCAAGTTCTGGAGCAGTGGTTATAAACGAAATCGCTTGGATGGGGACAGAAGCTAATTCTGCTGATGAGTGGATAGAGTTATATAATCCTAATTCATCAGCTGTGGATATTTCGGGATGGAATTTAAAATCATTTAGCGATGGCAAGCCAGATATAATTTTTTCTGACGGTTCCATAATTTCTGCTTTCGGATATTTTCTTATTGAAAGAACTGATGACAATACAATTAGCAATATCTTTGCTGATCTAAAGATTGGGTTTGGTTATGGCGTCGGTTCAGGGTTAAGTAATTCAGGAGAAATACTGAAGCTGTATGATGGCCAAGGAAATTTGAAAGATGTAGTTGGCCACAATGACGAAACTGGCCAAGTTGCTGCTTGGTATGCTGGCCACAATATTTCTAGATCATCAATGGAGAGAATAGATTACTCAAAACTAGGAACTGACCCTTCTAACTGGCAAACAAATAATGGAATAGTAAAGAATGACCTTGATGCAGACGGCAAGCCTGTAAATGGGACTCCTCGCCAGCAAAACAGCAGCCAAACCAACTAGAGTTTTTAAGAATTATAAAAGTTATCAACAGGTAGGTTTATTTTCTTTGATTTTAAGGCTTAGATATGGTTAAAACTGGATTTATAAACCATCTTAAACTTATCCACAGAAAACCTCTTTACAAGCCCTCTTCACCCCTATAAAATTGGCTAAGTCGTGTATATTTCCTATATTTTTATTAACCCCTATGCCAAAGGAGCGATAGACGTTGTTAAGGCGTCGTAATTATATTTTTAGCTCTTTTGGTGTAGGGGTTAAGCCTTTTATTGGGCTTTCCTACAATATCGGTCGAAATTAGAATAAATCCGGTCTGGTCCTGGTCGAGAAAAAAGGGACCAAACTCGATATCTCGATATATATAGAAATATCGAAATATAAAGCCGGATGTTAAATAATTAAAAGTTATCAATTATCGATAATTGATAATCCGAAAATTAGTCGAAAATTTTTCGGATTAATCAAAAAAAATTAATCAAAGGCATTTTCAAAATTACTTAAATGATTTTTAGAAAATGTCTTAGGTCGCAGAAAAATAAAATGAGTATATCCAAAAAAACCAAATTAAACCTTAGAAAAGGTTTGTCCATAGTCACTTCGGCGGCAACAATCGTTGTCCTTTCCGGAGTAGCTTTGGTCCCATTTGGAGCTTCTGCTGACGCTACTCAAGATCAGATCAATGCACTGTTGCAGCAAATTGCTTCTTTGCAGGCCCAATTACAGGCTTTGCAAACAAGCACACAGGCCCCAAGCACCGCTTGCAACTTTACTCGCAATCTGTCTTTAGGCGTTAGCGGCGCAGACGTGAAATGCTTGCAGCAGTACTTAAACGGCGCAGGCTTTCAGGTTTCTGCTTCAGGCGCTGGTTCTTCCGGAAACGAATCTATGTATTTCGGTGCCAAGACCCAGGCCGCAGTTGCCAAATGGCAGGCAGCTAATGGTGTTGCTCCAGCTGTCGGATACTTTGGCGTAATATCAAGAGCTAAGTATTCAAGCTTGATAGTGGTTACTCCTCCGGGTGTAACCCCGACGCCATCAGTGGTGCCAGGCAATGTTATGGCAAGTCTTGCTCCGGATAACCCGGGACCAAAAACCCATATGTTGAATTCTTACGGCGTGGTAGTTATGTCCGTAAGATTTACCGGTTCTGGAAAAGTCCAGGAGCTTACATTTAAGCGAGGCGGTCCTGGTGATGTAAATGATTATGACAATCTTTACATCTATGAGGGCGCTCGCCGTTTAGTAAGCGGAAGAACTCCGTCTTCAGCTAGCGGCGAAGTGACATTCATCAGTTTGAATGTTGATGTTAATGGAAGCAAAGATCTTCAGTTGGTTGCTGATTACTCCGGTACAGCCGGAAACGTCAACTACTGGGATTTGACCAGCGCGAAGCTGGCTTCCGGTACGACTAGCGGAACCCCGTTGAGAAGCAATAATTTCACTGTTGGTGGTTCTAACGGCGGAACGATTAACGTTGACAAGACCGGTTCAATCGGCAGTCCGAAAGTGGGTCAGAAAAACGCCCAGGTTTCGGAATTCAAGATTACCGCCAACACCGAAGCGGCATGGGTGAAAAGAATCCAGCTGCTTCAAGGCGGAACAGTTAAAAACACCGACCTCTCCAACTTAAGACTGGAAGTTAATGGTGTTCAGGTGGCTACTGGTGCTATGACTGCTGACAGCTACGCTGTTTTTGACTTCGGCACAACCGGCTACAAGATTGAAAAAGGCGACAACAAAATTTTCAAAATGTTCGCCGACGTGGCCGGAAAGAAAGACGAAACAATTAAACTCTATGTTGAAGTCGCTTCAGACGCGACCGCGATCGGAGATCAATTCGGTTTCGGTATGAAGCCGACGGTTGACACCAACTTTGACGACGCGACCAATACCCACTCTCTGACTTTGCAGGGAGGCGTATTGACCATCGCCTTTAACGGTCCGAATGCTTCCAACATCAGTACCAAGGTTTCTGATCAAACCCTGTATCGATTCTCAATGTCCGCGGCCAACGACATTGAGGTCAAAAAGATTAGAGTCGGATTCTGTCATGATCCGGCTGGCGACGGTTCGTTCGCCAACATCTCCAATGACTTTGACGATGTCACTGATGTGAAAATCGTTGACGAAGACACTGGTCAGGTTGTGGCCGGACCGACTGACGGCACTGGCTTCACCGAGGCAGCGGCTGACGGATGTGAGGACTCTGCCCAGGGTACTTACAAGACCTACACCGACACCTTTGACCTGAAAGCCGGAAAAACACGAAACTTAAAGGTTACGGCTGACATTGACACTGGTCTTAACACGACCAACAACGAGTTGGCGGCCACCGATGTAATCGCCGTAATGATTGATGGTTATGGCGAGTCAGATATGTCTGGAACCTCGGGTGACGTGGCGGTATTGAAGTATGCCGGCACCAACACCGCGGTTGACGATTCTGACATTGTTCCGAACACTGATATCATCGGAAACAATATGACTTTGCAGGCATCAAGCTTGACCCTCGGTCTTTCGGCCACGCCGGGTGACATCACTTATGTCAAAGGAACCAAGGCTGTTGATGCGGTAGGCATCACCTTCCAGGCGTCCCTGGCTTCGTCGCTTAAAGTCACTGACATAACCCTGACCGGTTATGTTGATGACGACGGCACGGCTCCGTTCGCCAAAATCGGTTCCAATTCCGATTCCAGCTTGACCACTTCGGGCTTGGTTTCGGCAGTTAAGCTATACGATGGCGACACTGGAGCATTGATTGACGATTCACCGAACACCAACAACTTGAATAATTCCACTGGTACGATTGTGTTCAACAGCTTGAATAATGGAGCTGGTTGGACCATTACGGCCGGAACGACCAAGAAATTGTTGGTTAAGACTGATTTGCAGTCTAATCCGACATCAGGCACAAACGATTACTTTGCATTTGACATTGATGCTACAACCGATGTTACGGCACTTGACAATTCAAGCCAGACGGTCAATGCCGGCAATGCTGATCCGAATGGTGCAACTAACCCGACCAATGTGGTTACTGTAAATTCCGGCGGCAGTTTGGCTTTGTCAGCGGCTCCGTCAAACCCGACCAAGAAGGCGGCTTACTGGGGTCAGAACGACGTTCTGTTCACGGTTTACCGGTTAAGGTCAACCGATGAGGCATTCTTTGTTGAAAGATTGAACATCGTTACCGCCACCGGTTCTGAAGTGGTGGCTTCTGCCACGGCTAATGTTGATCAGGTCAAGATGAAATATGCCAACAAAGCTGGTTCTACCTTGACTGCGGTTGGCGCTCTTGATTCGACTACCGGTTCGGTTTCCTTCGCCTTTACCGATAATGACCGGCCCTATGTGCCGAAAGATTCATCCATTGATATCCAGCTTCTTGCCAATATCAAGCCAAAGGCCGGAAGAAGCGGAACGGCTCTATCTACCCTTGGGTCAGAGGAGGCATTCTCGCTTGACTGGTCTAATGGCAAGGATGATGAATTCCGAGCGGTTGGAGAAGGCTCTGGAAAAGTGCTGACCAATGCTGACATTACCGACAGTAAGAAGGTAAAAGGCACCGACCACGCGGTCTTCCGTGTGTTTCCTGAATTCATTCAGGAGTCAGTTGCCGGCGGGGCGCCGGTGGGAACCAAGGATGTCTTGAAATTCACCATCAAGGCCCACGGCTTGGTTGACTCGAGAATTTTGTTTGACGACCGGCCGACAACAACAACAGCATCAGACACTCTAAGATTTGAAGTTGTCGCTTCAGGTACGACCAGCACCAACCTGACAGCCAGATTGTTTGATGTAGGCACTGGCGAACAGCTTGCCAGCGCAACGATAAGCAGCTCTCAAAATGCCGACGCGGCGGGAGACGCAGTGTCAGCTACCTTTGATGAGTGGGATAAAGACCTTGAGATTTCCGGCGGTTCTACCAAAACTCTAAGAGTCCAGGTAGGCTTTGCTAACTATACTGATAAGAATGACAACTTCCAGATGAAGTTGAACGACATCGATGGAAATGTCATTATCAGATACGTTGACGGCGCCAAGACTGGTGAAGATAACACGGTTGATGTCGGAGGGGCTGAAGTTACAACCACTCCTGAACGTAATTCAACCGGTTACTTCAGACTTCTGCCGATGGAAGGTCCGATCTTTGTCCAGCCTTAATGATAGTTATGAATCCGGTTTCCTGAATCTCCTTGCGTAGGGATTAACCGGGAAAAACCAAAAACCGCCTTTAGGCGGTTTTTGGTTTTAAATATCAGGATTTCTATGCTTGATATATTTACAAAATCTTTCTACACTTAAATCACTATGTCTCACAAAGTAATTCTTTGGATTATTGTTTTGGTTGCCGGGATTGGTCTAATAATCTCGGCCAATATTTTTCAAGATAAGTTTCTTTCGAACCCGACTTCTCAAACGACCCCAACCCCTTCGTCTTCCGAATCGCCAAGTCTAACTCCTGCGCCATCGCCTTCGTCTTCACCGAAAAGCAGTGCCAATATCGCAGCTACCTGCCAGCTTTCCGGTGAGATTAGATTTATAAGCAAAGATTTATACGAAACAATCGGAGCAAAAATCGTTTATCAGAATGTCGATGATAAAATCCGCCAAATTTATTGGAAGTCAAATCCGGCTGATGGTACTTTAACAGTTGGCCCTAATCTTTTTGAAAATTTGGCTATTCCGAACGGCCAAAGCGACGTAGGAGTTGCTTTGGTTAAAAAATCAACTATTAAAACTTATACTTTAACTGCTTCAATCACTTATGGAATCAAAAGGGCTGACGGTTTTGTGGAAGAAAGAGAAGCCCAATGCAGCGGTTCGACTAAAGTAACGATGCCTTAGAATATGTTTTCTAAAATATTACTTTTTTTCGCCTCTATTCTGGCTATTGTTTCAGGGCCCAATTATATTAAACTTGGCGCCGATAATTTGATTTTTGATTTTAAGACCGGCGGAAACTATCCGATATATTACTACTTAAATTTACAGAATATCGGACCTGGAACAGAAAGATTTGAGATTTCTTCTGGCTCGGCCTGGGTATCCGGATACCGCGAAGGCACTGGTTATAACTTTGTAGAGCTATCCCCCCAGGCGTATATAAATTTCGTCTTAGAGATTCACCCGGAGCGGTTGGCTGACGGGGTGAATAAGACAAAGATCAAGTTAAAGGTTTTAGATATTGATTCTTTGGTCAGTCAGGAAATGGTGCTTGATGAGGAGGAGATTTCGGTGACGGTGAATAAAAACATTGTTTCAACGCCGAGTCTCCCGATTTTGTCTCCGACTACGTCGGAGGAACAAAATCGAGGATCCTCGATTTCTCAGCCGAGCCCGGAGGGCTCGGGAGAAATCGGGACAACTCCGGTCTCGACTCTTCAACCGGCTCAAGCGCCTCCAACAGATCAATCCGACTTGAGTTCTGTTTTAAAGCAACTTCAGTCCCTGATTGATTCTCTCCGTACTTTATTGATGAAATTTTTCTAACTGGTTAAATGATGAAAAGCAAAAACTTATTGCCTGTCATAGCGCTTATTGCGATAACTTTTTTTATTTATGCCTTTAATTTAAATAACCCTTTGTTTTGGGACGATGACGAATGGATTAAGAGCAATGTTTTTGTTCATAGTTTCTCTTATCTAAAGGAGGTCTTTACCCAGAACATTGAGGCTGGTTTCGGTTTAAGTAGCAATTATTTTAGGCCCTTGCTTCTTTTAAGTTTTGCTTTTAACTATGTGATTCACGGCATTCAGCCTTTTGGGTATCATCTATTAAGCAACGGAATCCATATCGCCAACGGAATTTTGATTTTTCTTTTGTTAAGTAGATTCTTAACCAGCCGTGCCTCTTTTATCGCTTCGCTTTTATTCTTAATCCATCCGGTCCAGACCGAAGCGGTAACTTATATTTCCGGCCGGGGAGACCCGATGTCGGTTTTCTTTATGTTATTGGCGCTCTGGTTTTTTGTCAGGTCTTTAAATATTGAAATTTCTAAATATCGAAATTCATATTTTATTTTATCTTTAATTTCAACAATTCTTGCAATTTTATCCCGCGAGACCGCCATTCTATTCCCTTTGTTTTTGATGATTTTTTATATTTCTTTTCTATCTAAAGAAAAATTTGCGGCGGCTCTGAAAAAATCCTTTGTTGTTTCTATGCCTTTCTGGGTTATTTCAATTGTTTATTTTATTCTGCGTCTCACTGTTTTCAATTTTGAAAATACTTTGAATTTTTATTCCCAGCCGAATGTCTATAGCGAAAATTTGTTTATACGGCTTTATACTTTCGGAGCTGTCTTAGTAGAATATTTTAAAATAATTTTTCTACCGGTTGGCCTTCATATGGAGAGAGATTTTTCAATTTTTACTTCATTGCTTCAATGGCCTGTCTGGCTCGCTCTAGTTATTGTTTTATTAATTTTTTATTTTTATTTTTCAAAGTTTAAATTCCAAGTCCCAAGAATTTGGTTTTTTTCCTGGGCTTGGTTTTTTGTCTCTTTGGGCCCGGTTTCCGGGATAATTCCCATAAACGCACTTATTTATGAACACTGGCTCTATTTACCTTTGATCGGTTTTGCGGCTCTTGCCGGATTTTACTTGGATATTTTTTTTGAATTTTTAAATTCCAGAAAATTGGTCATTGGTCATTGGTCATTGGTCATTTTTTTAGTTATCTATTTTTCTTTTTTCGCTGTTCAATCCATCCGCCGCAATATTTTATGGGGCAAGCCGATTGAGTTTTACGAGGATATTTTGAAATACAGCCCTGATAGCATCAGGATTATAACCAATCTCGGCAATATTTATTTAGAGAGAGGGAATTTGGCAAAAGCGGAAGAGCTATTTATACGGGCAATTAAAAATCCAGAAGGAAACAGGTTTGCCCAGCCCCATTATAATTTAGGCAATCTTTTTCGCGATACCGGCCGGCTTGATGAGGCGATAGAACAATACGAAAAAGCAATAAAAATAGATCCTAATTTTCCGTTCGCCTACCAGAATCTTTCGGTCTTATTGATCAATAACAAGAAGGATTTAGCAGGCGGAGCCAAAGTGCTGGAAGAATTAAAAAAGATACAGCCTGGAAATTCAAGAATTTATTATAATCTTGGACTTATCTATCTTGCGACTAATAATATTGATTTAGCTATTGAAAATTTTGAAAAAGGATTAGATTTGGCTTCCGGCCGCGACCCGGAAGTTGAACAGGCGATAAAAAAAATATTAAGCCGGATTAAATGAGCAAGGTTTTAGTTTTATTGCTTCTCTTTCTCGTTTTTGTTTTTTCAATTCATACTTTAACCTCCATTAATCAGGATATTGGCCGGCATCTGCGGATTGGCGAAATTATCTGGCAGACAAAAGAAGTTCCAAAAACCAACCTTTTTTCTTATACCAACTTTGATTTTCCGTTTATCAACCATCACTGGTTGGGTGAGGTTTTTTTGTATTTTGGTTCTTTGGCGGCGGGGCTTAAAGGTTTGATAATTTTTAAAGCCTTTTTAGTAACCGCCGCTTTTGCTTTGGCGTTTTTTGCTTGCCCCGTTAGAGACCGCGAGGGTCCGCAGCGCGTCTTTGTCTCTAACGGGGCCGCTTTCAATAAAGAACAAATTCTCCCGGCGATAATCGCCGGTCTTATCTCGATATTTATTCTTATTGAACGTACTGACGTCCGGCCAGAAATTTTTAGCTTTCTGTTTCTGGGCTGGTATCTATTTGCGTTGTTTTCCTATCAGGAAAACATAAGTCCTTCGAAGCCTTGGCGAAGAAGGATTCTTTGGACCTTACCTGTTGTCCAGCTTTTATGGGTCAATATTCACATTTATTTTTTCCTTGGGCCGCTGATTTTATTTTTGTTTTTGATAAGCAGGGGACTATTAATTAAAAACGATCGTTTGAAACTAATAGTGCTCGGCATTTTAGTTTTTGCAGCCAACTTGGCAAATCCAAACGGCTTGAACGGAGCCATCTATCCTTTTGTTGCTTTAAATAATTACGGCTATTCAATCGTTGAAAATCAGGGGCCGTTTTTTTTGAAGGCCTGGGGTTATCCGTGGCTCACTACTTACGCATTGATTATTGGATTAATTTTCATAACAGTTAGTTTTTTATTGAACATAAAGAATCTTCGGAAAAATTTATTTGAATTTTCTCTCTTTATTGTTTCTTTAGTCTTGGCATTTAAGATGATTCGTAATTATCCAATTTTTGCGATGTGTATGCTGCCCATAAGTATAAAAAATTTTTCTGAATCAGAAATCCGATTTGAAAACCGAAAGATTTTTATTTTGATAATAATTCTAACTTCGATTTTAATTTTTTCAGTGACAACGAATCAAATTTATGAACAAGCTCGTTTAGGCAGAAAATTCGGACTAGATGTTCCTCTTGGCGCCCAAGCGGCTGTTGATTTTGTGAAGGAAAATGACTTGCGCGGGCCGATTTTCAATAATTTCGATGTCGGCAGTTTCTTAATCTGGAAACTGCCTGAAGAAAAAGTCTTTATTGACGGCCGGCCTGAGGTTTATCCAGCAGAATTCATCCAGAAGGTTTATATTCCAATGCAGGAGAATCCGGAGATTTGGGATAAATATTCAAAAGAATATGGAATAAAGTATGTTTTTTGGCTTTATTCCGACATTACTCCCTGGTCCTTGAAATTTATTAATTCTATGGTTAAAAACCCTGATTGGCCTTTGGTTTATCGCGATGATTCAGTGATGATTTTCATCAGAAAATAGCTCGGACACACCCAATTTCTAAATAATAAAGCCTCTCGGTCTAATCTTTAGAAAGCTTGCGCTTACAATATAAATTTCTTCATAGGGGCGGCCCTTCTTGGAAATGGCACGCCACTTTGCTCGAATTGCCGATAAATCAGGGTACCTCCGCCATAGATTTATATATTCGGCAATTCTTCGCAAAGATACCGGCCATTTCTCAATAAACTTCCCAATTCAGAAATTTATATTGCTCGCCGCTTTCTAATTTTTAAATTCACTATGACTTTAGGTTTAAATAAGTCAGAGCCGCAGGGTACAGCCGAGTTCTGAACTTTTGTGAGTAAATAGGTTTTGGCAGCAGCAGAAACCGGACAAATAACTGAAGAGAGTGAAAATTTGCCGAAAACATCTTATACAAATCGCAGGTATTTTGCCGCACGCGAAAACCGAAGATCTTGTCTCAAGGCGAAGGTTCCAACGAAGTTGGAATCGCCTCCGCAAATTGAACGAATCTGAAGATTTATTTGTTTTACGAGCAAAGAGAGAAGAAAGAGGCTGTACCCGAGAGCTCTGATCATGCCGAGAAAAGGTTTTCGCTACTGAAATAGTGCTTCGGTTTCGCGGATCATTTTTTCTATCGGAAATTTAAACAAAACAGTCTGATGAGCTTCAAGGCTTAATTCCTGACGGATTCTTTCGTTCTGCAACACATAATTTATAGCCTGCGCTAGATTAGAAGGGTTTTTGGGTTCAACCAGAATCCCATTTTTCCCATCTTCTATAATTTCAGGCAAAGCTCCAACCTTAGTCGCGATTATGGGGAGTTTAGCCGCCATTGCTTCTAATACTACCCAGGGCATTCCTTCTTTTACTGAAGGGAGAACAAAAAGATCGAATGCCTTTTTATATTTATAAGCTTCTGGAATTTGACCGGTTAAGATTATGTCTTGTTCCAGGCCGTAATTTTTAATTTTTGATTCAAGTTTTTCTCGTTCTGTTCCGTCACCGATTAAGATGATTTTGTAATTTGGATTTTGTAATTTGGATTTATTTAATAGATGAACTGCATCTATTAAATATGTAAGTCCCTTGGTTTCATAAAAGTTAGCAACAGTTCCAATTAGAAATTCGGCTTGAAAAATTTTTCCGTGATCTTTTGATAGTTTTTTAAAAAGGTGAAGGCGGGCTTCTTCTTTATCTAAAAACTCGGTTTTTAAAGGATCAATTCCGTTATATATGAGTTTTAGATTTTGGCGCGGTTTTATGTTTAATTTTAATGCCTGTTCAAAGTCATTTTTATTATTAACCACGATTATATCTTTAAGTTTTGCTGTTATTCTTTCAGCGGCAATGAATATTTTTTTCTTCCATAACGGCCCTGGGTCATTAAATGACCAGCCCCCGATTCTATAGATAATTTTTAAATTTTTAAATAGACTGCCGGCAATGCTTCCTAGGACTCCGGCTTTAGAACTGTTTAAGTGCAAGTAGTGCGGTTTAAAGTTATTGATCAGTTTTATTATTTCGATTATTCCAAGGAGATCAAATAAAGGATTTATTTCTCTTTTTAAGAAGTTAAACCGTTTTGTTTTTATGCCTTTTTGTTCAAGGGAATTTATAAATTCGCTTTCTTTCAAAGAATCAGCGGCTATTAAAATTTCGTATTCTTCTTTATCCAATCTTGTAACTAATTCGTATAAAAATCTTTGGGCTCCGCCAAATTCAGATTGCGTAATAATGAACAGAACCCTTTTTTTAGGGTTCTTATTTTGTGTCTCTATCTGATTGATTTTAACTTCCATTTATGACAAGATAGTAAAACAAATTATTCAATAATTCAATGCGCGTACTGCTTTTTTCAACCGCTTATCTCCCCCATTTGGGAGGAGCGGAATTAGCCATTAAATCCATTACCGACAGACTGCCGGAGATAGAATTCGATTTGATAACAGCTAAACTGAAAAAAGGATTGAAGGATTTTGAAAAAATCGGAAATATAAACGTGCATCGAATCGGTGCCGGCAATAAATTTTTAGACAAGCCCCTTTTGTCTAATCTCGGTTTTTTAAAAGCCTTAAAACTTCATAAAAAAAAGCCTTATGATTTGATTTATGGAGTAATGGCTTCACAAGGTTCGGCCGCCGCTTATCTTTTTAAGTTTTTTTATCCTAAAGTTCCTTTTGTTTTAAATTTGCAAGAAGGCGATTTAGTCAGTAATTCTCCCTTTGACAGATTTTGGCAGAAAAGAATCATTAAAAAAGCTGATGTAATAACTGTTATTAGCGGTTATTTGGCTGATTTTGCAAAAAGATATAATAAAAAAGCTCCAATTTATATTGTGCCTAACGGAGTCAACTTAGAAAGTATAGAATATAAAGATTTGGGAATAAAAAATAAAAAAATTAAGACGATTATAACGATTTCCCGTTTAGTAAATAAAAATGGAATAGATATTCTGATAAAAGCTTTTTATATTCTATGTTCTAAATTCTATGTTTTAAATTCTGAACTATTGATTATTGGAGAAGGCAGAGAAAAAAATAAGCTGGAGAAATTAGCGGAAAAATTTAAGATATCCGGCAAGGTTAGTTTTTTAGGCAGTGTTCCCAACGATAAAATTAATGATTATTTATTAAAAGCAGATGTTTTTGTCAGGCCGTCCCGCTCAGAAGGATTAGGGACAGCGTTTTTAGAGGCTATGGCTGCCGGGGTTCCGGTAATAGCGACGCCCGTGGGGGGGATTCCCGATTTTTTAAAAGACCCTTCGACGAACTCAGGGCAAGCGACTGGTTTGTTTTGTAAAGTCGAAGATCCTCAAGATTTGGCAGAAAAAATAGCGATGCTTTTGGAAGACGAAAATTTATATTTTAAATTATCTAAAAATGGTCGTAAGCTGGTTGAGGAAAAATATAGCTGGGACAAGGCCGCCGTCTTAGTGAAAGGGATTTATGAAAAAACTGTCAATAATTATTCCGGTTTATAACGAAAAAAATACTATTGAAGAAATTCTAAAAAAAATAGAAGAAGTTCATTTGAGTGAGACAGAAAGAGAAATAATAATAGTAGATGATTTTTCAACTGACGGCACGAGAGAGATAGTCTCTGGTATGGTGGGGTCTTATAAAGTTTTTTTTCAGAATAAAAATATAGGTAAGGGAAAGGCTGTGAAAAGAGGTTTTGAGGAGGCAACCGGAGATATAGTTTTAATTCAAGATGCAGATCTTGAGTACGACCCTTCTGATTATTCCAAACTGCTCCAGCCCATAATAGAGGGTGATGCCGATGTTGTTTTCGGCTCGAGGTTTTTAAAGGATTCGCGCTCAAAAATTATTTATAAAAGAGGCTATCTATTTAGCCGCCTTTTAAGCCGGTTATCGAATTTTTTAAACAGAACTGAGTTGTCTGATATTTATACCTGCTATAAGGTTTTTTCAAAAAAAGTCATTAAAGAGATAACTCCTCATATAAAATCAAACAGATTCGGAATTGATCCGGAACTGACCGCTTTAAGCGCCAAAAACGGCTTTAGGATTGTCGAAGTTCCTATAAAATACGAGGGCCGGACCTATGAAGAAGGAAAAAAGATAAATTGGAAGGATGGTTTGGCGGCAATTTGGCATATAATCAAATTTAACTTATTCACTAAAATATGAATAAAAAAATAACTATTGCTGCTGGTTCCTTTTGGCCGGAAATCGGCGGGCCAGCAAGTTATATACAAACTATTCTTCCAAGATTAAAAGATGCCGGGTTTAACGTTAATTTGGTTACCCGTTCAAAAAAAAGAACCTATAAAGAAGATAAAACTTTGGGCTATAAGATTTTTAGAATAAAGGACTGGTCTTGGAAACCGTTTAATTATTTAAGATTTTTTGCCAAGCTGGTGAAAGTTGCAAAAGGAAGCGATTTTATTTATGCCCAGGGTGCAGTCAGTTCAGGTTTGCCTGCTTACTGGGCAAATAAATTTTTAAAGAAGAAACTGGTGCTTAAAGTCACCGGAGATTATGCCTGGGAGCAGTATTCTTTGACAAATGAAATTATAGATGTGATGGATTTTCAGAATAAAAAACTTTTAGGCAAGTTTAAGACTTTGAGGAATATCCAGATGAAAGTTTCAAGATCTGCCGACAAAGTAATCGTTCCTTCAAAGTTTTTGGCTGAAGTAGTCAGGCATTGGGGGGTAAAGGAAGAAAAAATCCATGTAATTTACAACGGAACAGATTTTGAGCCTCCAAGTATTAAAAAAGAGGAAGCTCGGAAAGAAATAGGTATTTCGGGGAATATTATTCTATCAGCGGGCAGGCTTGTTCCCTGGAAAGGATTGAAAATGCTTATTAAGCTAATACCAGAACTATTAAATAAAAATCAATTTTTAAGACTCGTTATTGTGGGCGCCGGGCCGGAAATGGAAGTTCTAAATTTAATTAAAAATAATCTTGGGTTGAATAACAAAGTTTATTTGGTGGGAGAAAAATCCAGAGAAGAGCTTAAAACTTATTTGGCCGCGGCTGATATGTTTGTTTTAAATACGGCTTACGAAGGCTTTTCACACCAGATTTTGGAAGCGATGGCTGTTGGAGTACCAATTATTACAACTAACGCGGGCGGCAATCCCGAGCTGATTAGGCAAGGTGAGAATGGTTTTATGGTCAAATATAACGATGAACTTAACTTACTCGAGGCGATTAAAGCTGTTTTTGAACATAAAGATATCAGGGAAAAATTTATTGAGGAAGGGAGGAAAACGGCCGAAAAATTCAGTGTTCAAAAAATGGCCGATGAAACAACTAATGTTTTCGATTCTTTAAAAAAATGAAGCTTTTGATGATTTCAGGAGACCGGTCTTTGGCCCGAGGCGAACGTGGGGCTTTTTATAATACCTTGGAAGAATTTCATAAATACTGGGAGAGAATTGATATTATTTGTCCAAAAAGTAAAGGGGTGGCGCGAGTGGGGGCCTCCCATAGGGCGCAAATAGCAATTGAGCACTATGGGGGTGGCGAGCGGCAGGACCACGTTTTTGGCAATGTTTTTATACATTCTTCACCCTGGCCACTGGTTTTTCAACCGTGGTGGATTTTGAAGAAAGGCTTAGAAATTTATCGCGAACAAAAATTTAATTTGGTTACAGTTCATGAGTATCCGCCCTTTTATAACGGCATCGGAGCAAGAATGCTTTGGGGGAAAATCAGGGTTCCTTATATTTTAGAAATTCATCATATTGTCGGCTATCCGAAGGCAGCTGATTTGAAAGAAAAGTTTTATCGTTGGTTGACCAGAGTTTTTGTCAGATATGATTCTTCAAAAGCCAAGGCAGTCAGAACGGTCAATCAAAAACAGGTTCCGGGCTTTTTAATTAAAGCGGGGGTGCCGAAAGAAAAAATAATTTATATTCCGTCGCTTTATATTGATTTAGATATTTTCAGGCCAATGGACCCCGTTAGAAGTAGCCTCGCCGAGGTCACTACGGGACTCGCGCCAGGCGCGAGTGAGACTTCTAACGGGGTGAATTTAGAAAAAAAGTATGATTTAATTTTTGTCGGGCGATTAGTCAAGAACAAAGGGATTAACTTACTGTTTGAAGCAGCAAGTAAGCTCAAAATTCAAAATCCAAATTTCAAATTATTAATAGTGGGTGATGGGCCTTTAAAAGAGAATTTAAAATTTAAAATTGAAAATTTAAAATTGAAAGATAATATCCAATTATATGGATGGGCAGAGAATCAAGAAGAAATTGCACGATTATTGAACCAATCTAAAATCCTGATTATACCTTCTTATAATGAAGGTGGTCCAAGAGTGGCGATTGAATCAATGGCTTGCGGCGTACCGATTTTGGCCACGCCTGTGGGCGTAATGGCCGATATCATCAAAGATGGCCAATATGAGCTTACAATTACTTGGGATGCTAAAGATATTGCTGAAAAAATTGGAGCCTTACTTGATAGTAGATCAAAATATGAAAAATACAGCCGGATTGGCATAGAGATAAGTCGTCATTTTGAAAAAAGGGCAGCGATAAAAAACTATGCACTCAAACTCCAAGAGTCAGCCTGATTTAGCTAAAAAGTTTTCCACAGTTGTGTTATTTTTTTTTATGATACAATTAAATTTGAGGATAATTTTTATCCACATGTCTTATAAATCCGTTAATGTTTTTTTAATGTTTCTATGAAAAAATTCGTTTTCTCGTTTGCAGTTTGGTCGTTTATTTTTACTTTTGTTTTGGCAGGATCAGCAGGAGCAAATTCAACTATCGGTGCTAATATATCTACTACCGGGACTCTTACGGTTACAAGCGGAGGCACATCGGTTGTTCAGTTTCAAAACGCGGCCGGCACTAATCTATTTATTTTCGACCACACCAATTTAAGATTAGGTGTAGGCGCCGCACCCAGTACGACTCTTGAGGTCCAGGGTACTGCCTCAGCTTCTTATTTTATAAGCGCTAACGCAGTTCAATTTGCCAGCGTCGCCGCTTCAGTAGCTTATTCCAGATTTGGCAGCACCACCACCAATCATGCCAATTATATTTCTGCGGCTAATGACCTTCTTGTTTCCGGCGACGTTGAGATTCGGGGTTCCGCCTCTTTTGGCAGCACCGCCTCGGTTTCAGGCATCTTCTTTATGAATGACGGCAGATTCCGGCCAAATGCAAATTCGGTTACAGCTTTCCGGTTCCAGAATACGGCCGGAGCAACTAATGTTTTGATAATTGATACGACTAATACCAGGGTTGGCGTGAATGCCGGTGGAGCAGTAGATACCACCTTTGAAGTCGGCGGAACGGCGTCAGCGACAAAAGCTGATATCGGCGGCACTGCTTCAGCTTCTTACTTTTTGAGTGCTAACGCTATTCAATTTGCTTCTAACGCCGCTTCAGTAGCTTATTCCAGATTTGGCAGCACCACCACCAATCATGCCAATTATATTTCTGCGGCTAATGACCTTCTTGTTTCCGGCGACGTTGAGATTCGGGGTTCCGCCTCTTTTGGCAGCACCGCCTCGGTTTCAGGCATCTTCTTTATGAATGACGGCAGATTCCGGCCAAATGCAAATTCGGTTACAGCTTTCCGGTTCCAGAATACGGCCGGAAGTACGGATGTTCTGACAATTGACACGACGAATACCCGAGTCGGGGTAGGAAATATAGGCGGAGCTTTGGATACGGCATTTGAAGTAGGTGGAGTTGCGTCAGTAGCTACAAATCTATCTGTCGGCATGGGTTCAACCGCAACCACCAGCGTTGTTTTTGAGACTAAGGCAACTGCTAAGGGTATTTGCTTTGTGATAAGAGATGTTGGAGGTACGGTAAGGTATGCGCGACTTGACGGTAACACTTGGACCATAAATACGACCGATTGCCGATAAGCCTTTTCAGATAATGGTTAATGATGGCTTGGATATTAAGAAAGAATCAATTATTTCAAATTTTACAGTGGATAGTTCTCATAACAGGTTTGTTATTGATTATTATTTTAGGGTTTAAAGTCTATTCTTTATTTTTCAAAGATAGAGCTGTAAGTGGTTTGATTGACCAAACGACCTATCAAGCAGTTTTTCTGGAAAACGATCAGATTTATTTCGGTAAATTAAAAAATGTTGAATCCCAATATCCAATTTTAGAGGACGTGTACTATGTAAGATTGGAGGGTGAGAATGCAACTAGCGGCAGATTGGTAGAATTGGGCGAAACAGAACCTCACGGGCCGCAAAATAGTATGACTTTAAACCGCGATCATATCCTTTTTTGGGAAAATTTAAAAGCGGATTCGCAAGTAGTCCAGACGATTCATAATTTGAAACTTAACCAATGAGAAAAATAATCAAAAAATCATATCTTTTTTTAGTTCTTTCGCTATTTCTAATCCCGGTTATAGTTTCGGCGGCACCGGTTTCTTTTTCGGAAGATACTACGATTAATTTGACTGTAGGCGGCACATCAACCAATTTTACAGTTTTAGGCGGTTCAAGCGCCGATGAAATAACCACCGAGACTTCTGTCCTTACCTTTAAGATTTCGGGCGGCCAGACGTTTACTTTTAGATCAACAGACCGGAAAATCTTGGAGAACGACGGCGGCTTGGATCAGGTTTGTCCAAGCAGTTATTCAGAGATATCAATTACGTTGCCTTCCGGTTCAGGCCAGAGGACAATAAAAGTAACTCCTAAATCCGATAACTGTTCAACTATTACCGGTGGCGGCGGCGGAGGCGGTGGTGGAGGCGGCGGCGGAGGAGGGGGTTCTTCAAGCTCCTCTACTTCAACTACGCCAACCCAGACTCCAGCTCCAGCCACAGGCGCAGAAGCACTAGCGCTTCAGATAGCGGCTCTGCATGCAAAGATAAAAGGACTCTCGGGGCAAGCTCCTGTTGTTTCTCAATTTACCAGAAATCTGACGGTTGGTTCTAGCGGACAAGATGTTAAAGATTTGCAAAAGTTTCTTAATTCCGCCGGCTTTAAAATTTCCGAGTCCGGACTCGGCTCTCCAGGCAATGAAACTAATCAATTCGGTTCTTTGACTAAAGCCGCTTTAGCAAAATGGCAGGCTGCTAATGGCGTTTTGCCGGCCAGTGGTTATTTCGGGCCTTTGACCAGAGCGAAAATAACTTCTGTTTCTGTTCCGACTGCAACGCCTGCCGCGACACCGACGCCGGCGGCCCAAAGTAGTGGCGGAGCCTTTACCCGCAGTTTGACTGTCGGCTCTCAAGGCGTTGACGTTAAAGCCCTGCAGGATTATCTGACTTCAACGGGTCATTACAAATATTCAGGCGGTTCGACCGGCCTTTTCGGTCCGGTAACGCAAGCCGCAGTTGCCGCTTGGCAGAAAGATAACGGCGTTTCTCCGGCCTCTGGCTACTTTGGCCCCAAATCGATGTCAAAATATTCGGAACTTAAAAATAAATAAGTTAATTTGCAAAAAACGGCCTTAATTGCGCCGTTTTTTGTTTTTAGGTAAAGTTTTATTTATGAAAAGAGACGGCTTGATTTTTGTCAGTTTTTTATTGGTTGGCTTCGCCGTTTTTTTTAACGGCCTCTCCGGCGATTTTGTTCATGACGATATTTTAGTTTTATCTCACAGTTTTTTAAGCCAGCCTAGCAAGGTATTTAACTTCTTTGGGGAGTCTTATTTTGAGGATTTTCGCCAAGCCGGCCTTTACCGGCCGCTTACTCAAATCAGTTTTGCTTTTAATTTTTTATTCAGTAAATCTCCTTTCGGCTTCCATTTGGTTAACGTTCTGCTTCATATTGCTAATTCATTTTTAATTTATCTTTTTTTGAAAAAACTTGTTGGCAACCTACGGCTAAGTTTGGTCGCTAGTTTATTGTTTTTAGTTTTACCGATTCATGTTGAAGCGGTTACATCAATTGTTGGCCGGGCTGAATTACTTTCATTTTTCTTTGGAATGTTAACGCTGCTGTTATGGCTTGCCCCGTTAGAGGCCGCGAGGGCCCGCAGCGTATCTTTGCCTCTAATGGGGTCGGCTATGACTTTATTTTTGGCCTTTTTAAGCAAAGAAACAGCAGTTGCAATTCCGGCAATAGTCTTATTAAGTCGGTATTATAAAAAACGAGGGGTGGCGCGAGTGGGGGACCCCCATAGGGCGCAAATAGCAATTGAGCACTATGGGGGGCAAGGCGAAGGTTCACGTGAAACGGGAATCGCCTCTGATGAGCGACAGGACCCCGAGTTTTGGAAGTGGTTCATTTATTATTTGATAGTTTTTGGGTTGTATTTCAGTATGAGAATTGCCGTTTTGGGCCAGTATGCTTTCAAAACAAAAGTAGAATTTATTTTTAATCCCTTAGCTTATGCTTATTTTTTTGAGCGTTTCTGGACGGCTTTGAAGGTTTTATGTTTGTATATTTGGAAGATTTTTGTGCCGTATCGTCTTTCGGCTGACTACTCTTATGACCAAATTCCAGTAGTTACAAATTTATTTTCTTCGCCGTTGGCTTTAATAGGTTTGGCTTTCTTGGGTTTGATGCTTTGGGTAAGCTATCGAATTTTGTGGGGAAGGAAGTATTCAGTTTTGGATTGGGTTTTAATATTTTTCTTCCTGCCCTTTCTTGTAATTTCTAATCTCATTTTTCCGACCGGAACAATAATGGCCGAGCGTCTAATGTACTTTCCTTCTGTGGGCATGTTAATAGTTTTGGCTGCAGCTATTGATTCAGCTATTAAGCAGTCATCCAAATTATCAAAACAACTTGGTTGGGCTGCTTTATTGATTTTAGTAGTTCTTTATAGTTTTTTAACCATAAACCGGAATCAGGTTTGGGCTAATCGCGAAACGCTTTTGACAGATATTTTTAAAAAATCGCCCAATAGTATTGTGGCTAAAACTGAATATGGCATATTGGTTCTTAATAGAGATAAAGAGTTATCTAGAAATCTTTCATTAGAAGTTTATGAAAAATATCCGGATTATGTCCAAAATCTTAATCTTCGAGCAGCAATTGCTATTCAAGATAGTAATTTTAGAGAAGCTGAAAATTTTTTGGAACGGGCTCTGGAATTAAGGTCTAAACATCAAAACACACTTCAAAATCTAAGCCGTGTTTATTTCACTTTGGGCAAATACCAAAAAGCTGAAGAAACGCTCAAAGTTTTGGTTTCTGAATACGGCGGTAAGGGAAATGTGATTTTTTACGCTTTAGTTCAAGCCAAAAATGGACATTTTGACCAAGCCCGCCAAACTCTGTATAGTTTTTTTGGTTCCGAAGTTAAAGACGAATCTGCCCTGAAAGTTTTAAGAGGAGAATTTAAAGAATTAGAGAGTTTTTATACTTTTGGAAAATGAAAAAAAATCTTTTAATTATCACTCAAAAAGTTGATGCGCAAGATGATTTACTTGGTTTTTTTGTCGATTGGATAAATGAGTTTTCAAAAAAATTCGATAAAGTTTTTGTAATTACTTTGTGGCAGGGTCATTACGAAGCGCCGGCCAATGTTTTTGTTTATTCCTTGGGCAAAGAAAAAAACTACTCAAGATTTCTCAAATTCATAAGATTTTATTTCCTCCTCTTCAAATTAATTCCGAAATCGAGCGGGATCTTTGCCCATATGTCTCCGGTTTTCGCCGTAGCCAGCTGGCCTGTCGCTTTTATTTTTCGAAAGAGAATTATTTTGTGGTATTTGCATCGTTCTGTGACCAGTCGTCTTAAATTGGCCGAGAATTTAGTTTATAAAATCGCCACAGCTGCTAAAGAAAGCTTGAATTTAAAGAGTAAAAAAATAATTGAACTCGGCCATGGAATTAAAACCGAGCGTTTTAAGACAGAGAGATTTTGGCCGGCGAAAAATGAAAAATTAAGGATTTTGAGCGTCGGCCGGATTTCTAAGATTAAAAATTATGGAACTCTGATTAGAGCAGCTAAAATTTTAAAAGACAGAGAATTAGATTTTGAAATAAAAATAATCGGCCGGCCGGTGATGCCTGACGATTTTGATTATTTTAAGCAATTAAAAAATATGACTGTCGATTTAGGATTAAAGGATATTGTCGAATTTGCTGGCTTCGTTCCTCATAGCCGCATCTCCGATTATTACAAGGATTCAGATATTTTTATAAATCTTGCTCCAACTGGAGGTATTGATAAGGCCGTTTTAGAGGCGACGGCCTCTGGTTTGTTAGTTTTGATTTCAAATCTAGCTTTTAAAAAATACTTCGGTGGGCAGGATTTGTTTTTTAAACAGGGCAATCCGGATGATTTGGCTGATAAGATTTCTAACTTAATCAGTCTGCCAAGCGGGAAAATAAAAGAGATAAGCGATTTTCTTGTTCAATCGGTTAAGCGGCATCACAATTTAGAAACTTTGATTAATTCAATTTCTTCACTTTTCTGATGAAATACTGTAGTTTATACCTGTTATGATTAAGCTTAATTTAGGGTGCTGGAAAAGAAATTTTCCCGGATTTATCAATATAGATGTAATTGATTATCCTCATATACATTTTAAAAGAGATGTTAAGGATCTTTCTATTTTTGACGACAATTCGATTGATTTGATTTATGTCAGCCATGTCTTGGAGTATTTTACCCATAACGAGGCCAAAGAAGCTTTAAGGGAATGGTGCCGTGTCTTAAAATCAGAGGGGATTCTAAAAATCGCAGTGCCTGACTTTGAAGCATTGGTTAAAGTTTATCAAAAGACTAAAGATTTACTGGATCTTCGAGGTTCAATTTATGCCATTACTGACAAAGTTCTTAATGTGAGTGGCCGGCTGGTTTTTCATAAAATGATTTATGATGAGTCACTGCTTAAAAAGACCCTTGAAGAATGCGGTTTTTATAAAGTCAGAAGATATGATTGGAAAGAATTTCTGCCAAAGGGGGTGATAGATCGGTCTGCTTCTTATTTGCCAAGCCGCGATTATAAAAAGGGAGTTTTAGTAAGTTTGAACTTAGAAGCAAAAAAGGCCGATACTCTGACTGCCGGCCTATTGAAAATTAAACACAAAGCTGGTGATTTTAAAAAAAAAGTAGTGAATAAAGCCGAGAAGATAATAAGAAAAAATAACCTGCTGCCTAAAAAAGAATTATATAAAGAATAAAATGAAAAAAATTTTATACATTAACACTGTTTCTTCAGTTTTCAATATCCCATTTTGGAAAGCGTTTGAGGCGTTAGGATTTGAGGTCCATTTTGTTGACTGGCGAGGCCATCCTTTTTTAGAGATAGGAAATTTGATTCATCGAACGGTCCAGAAACTGCCGGAGAAAATGCGCGATTACCTCAATGTTCAAGCCAATAAAAAAATTGACGAAAGAGTTTTAGAGGCGGCAAAAAAGGTTAAGCCCGACTATATCTTTGTCCATAAGGCAAAATATATAGCTACCCCGGTGCTTGATGAATTAAGGTCTATTGCCACGACTATTAACTGGTATCCCGATATCTTGAACAACCTTGGAACGATTGAACGTATTATTGATCATTATGATTACCTTTTTAACTATGACCGATATATGGTTGACCTTTTTCGGGGAAGGGGCTATAAAAATTTTTACCATCTTCCCTGGGCGGCCGATTTGGATAAAAATGCCGTTTGGCCTGATAAACGGGATTACAAGTATAATGTCGTTTTCATCGGTTCTTATAATCCCCAGATATTCCCGAGAGAAGAAGAATTGAAGGACTTAAAAGATTTAGGCCTTCATGTCTGGGGGAATAAGGCCTGGCTTAAAACTGCTTTGAAAGATTGTTATCACGGTTTTATTCAGCCGAGGATGGACGAAATCCAGAAAGTTTATAAGGAAAGCAAGATTGGACTGTATTTTGATTCGCTTTACGATGTGCCGGCTTCGGGCGTGACCTTGAGGCCGTTTGAGATAACTTCAGGCGGAGCGATGATGCTGGGCCAGGTTTTCAGGGAAGAAATGCCGGAACTTTGGGTTGACCGAAAAGAATATGCTTCTTTTAATGGGCCAGACGACCTCCGGGAAAAGATAGCTTACTATTTAAAACACGAGGATGAACGTCGGGAGATGGCTAAAAATGGATTTGAACGAACCCGCCGCGACCACACCTACTACGACCGGATCAAAAAGATCTTTGAGATTGTCGGTTAAATTTTTATGAATTGCAAGGGTAAATTTGAATTAATATATTATGAAGCATGTATCAATAATAAAGATGCTTGGTCAAGAGAAAAATACCTTAAAACAGGGATGGGTAGACGCTATCTTAAAAAAAGATTAAAGCGTTTCCTATCTCTAACGGGGTGAAAGTATCTTTTGTAAATCTCAATGCCGAAAATCGGCTTATTAAAAAGAAGGTCTTTGAAAAATTATTCAAAATAGTTGATGCTTCTGATTTTTCTCTTGGTAAAGAATTAGGCGAGTTTGAAAAAAATTTTGCCAGGTTCTGCCAAGCTAAATTCTGTATTGGTGTCGCTTCCGGCACTGATGCTTTGCGGACTGCTCTTTTGGCCTGCGGAATTAAAGATGGCGATGAGGTCATCACTACGCCAATTTCTTATACAGCTACTTCTTTGGCCATTGCTCATTCTAACGCCAAACCGGTTTTCGTTGACGTTCTTGAAGGCGGCAATATTGATTCATCAAAAATTGAAAAAGCGATTACTAAAAAAACCAAAGCGATTCTCGTTGTTCATACGTATGGTAATCCCTGTGATATTGATAAAATCAGGCAAATTGCCAAAAAGTATAAACTTTTTTTAATTGACGACTGCGCTCATAGCCACGGAGCGGTTTATAAAGGTAAAAAAATTGGTGGTTTGGTCGATATTTCTTGCTTCAGCTTTTACCCGACAAAAAATCTTGGTGCTTGGGGCGACGGCGGCGCGATAACGACCAGCAGCAAAGAGTTGTATGAAAAGACAAAACTGTTTAAAGGCTTTGGCGGTGTTAATAAGGATTTTTCCGAGGTAATCGGTTACAACAGCAAACTTGATACAATTCAGGCCGCGGTTTTGAACGAAAAATTAAAGAATCTGGTCGGATTAAATAAAAAAAGGGTTAAGCTGGCTAAACGATACACCCAAAAACTAAAAGGAGTTGGTGATATACAAACTCCGCCTTTTTCAAAAGATTGTTCTTATTATGTGTTTCCGATAAAAACAAATCACCGCGAAAAGTTAAGAGAGTTTTTATCCAAAAAAGGGATTCAAACCTTGATTCATTATCCTTTGCCGATTCATTTGCAGAAGTGTTTTAAATATCTTGGTTATAAAAGGGGCGATTTTCCGAATGCCGAAAAACATGCTACAACTGTGATGTCTTTGCCGTTTCATCCGTTTTTAACTAATATGGAACAAGACCATGTTACCATTTGTATAAAAGAGTTTTTCAAATGAAAATTATCAGAAAAATAAAGCCGGAAATAAAGGATAAAAGAGGCAATATAACTAAACTTTTAGACGACGGAAAGACTAATATTAAGAGCATTTCTTTGATCACTTCCAAAGCCGGCTCGGTCAGGTCAAATCATTACCATAAAAAAGATGCCCACTGGATTTATATTCTTTCCGGGAAAATGGAATATTATGAGAAACCGGTGAAAGGTGGGAAAATTAGAAAGGCGGTTTTAGGTTCAGGCGACATTGTCTATACCCCGCCATTAATGATTCACACAACTAAGTTTCCGAAAGATACAGTATTTTTGGCTTTTTCAATCCGGTCAAGAAACCAGAAGAATTACGAACAGGACACTGTTCGTGTGAAACCTTTAGCTTGATGGATTCCGAAATAAAGCAAAACTCAAAATGCCGCATTTGTTCTTCCGATGAACTGGAAGAATTTTTGTCATTAGGCGAGACAGCTTTGGCTAACTCGTTTTTAAAAAAAGAAGATTTTGCCAAAGAAAAGTTTTATCCTCTAAGAGTCGGTTTTTGCCATAACTGCAATTTAGTTCAACTGATGGATGTGGTTAATCCTGATTTAATGTTTTTAGATTATGTTTATTTCTATTCCAAAATGCCGGCCGCTTCCCAGCATTTTGTTGATTACGCGACTGAAGTTTCAGAGAAATACATTTCCAATCCCAAAAGAGATTTGGTGGTTGAATTGGGGAGCAATGACGGAATTTTACTAAAGGGTCTTCAAGATAGGGGATGCGTTAAAGTTTTAGGCATTGATCCGGCTAAAAATATAGCTCAAATTGCCAATCAAAACGGGATTTTAACTATTGCTGATTATTTCAACCATCCTTTGGCCCAATCAGTTGCTTCTGATTACGGTAAGGCTAAAGTTATTATCGGCAATAATGTAGTTGCCCACATTGATGACCATCAGGAATTAATGAAAGGAGTTTCGGAATTAATAGACGAGGATGGAGTTTTTATTCTGGAAGCGCCGTACTTGGTTGATATGTTTGAAAATCTCGCTTACGACTCTATTTATCACGAACATCTTTCTTATTTAGCCGTGGCTCCGCTCCAAAAATTATTTCAGCGGTATGGTATGGAGATTTTTGATGTTCAAATGAAGAAGCGTCAGGGAAAGTCAATCAGAGTTTTTGCTGCCAGAATTGGCCGAAAACAAATCTTGCCAAGCGTCCAAACATTTTTGAATATTGAAAAAGCAATGGGGTTGGACAAGTTCGAAAATTATCAAAAACTGGCTTCAAAAATCGCCGCCTCAAAAGAAAAACTCACCGCCACGCTTAAAGATTTAAAAAACAAAGGTTTTACAGTGGCCGCTTATGGCTCACCGGCCCGAGGCAATACGATCTTGAACTATTGTAAAATAGGACCTGATATTTTAGATTTTGCTACAGAAGAATTACCTTCTAAAATCGGCTTATATACTCCGGGAACGCATATCCCGGTCATAGATATAAAAGAATCAAGAAAGAATTCTCGAGATTATTATCTGATGCTGGCCTGGAGTTATAAAGACGCAATTCTTGAAAAGGAATCAGAGTTTGTAAAAAACGGCGGCAGATTTATCCTGCCAATAGGAGATATAAAAATTATTTGATCTCATGGATCATTTTTATCCCCAAAACATAAAAAATGTTTTAATTACTGGCGGAGCCGGATTTATGGGCTCTGATTTTGTCAGACACCTCTACAATAAGTATCCTAAGTATAATTTATTTGTTCTAGATTTATTAACTTATGCTGGAAGTTTGGATAACTTGGAGTCTATTGTAGTTTTAGAAAAAAAGAAATCCAATGGCTCCAAAAGATTTTTTTTCATCAAGGGTGATATTTGTGACCAGAAGTTCGTTTCTGAACTTTTCAAAAAATATAAATTCGATGTAGTGGTAAATTATGCTGCTGAAAGCCACGTGGACCGTTCAATAAGATGGGATTACCATTTTCTTCGTTCCAACTTTTTAGGCGTCCACAATTTAATTTGGCTGGTAAAAAAGCATCAGATTCCGCGATTCATCCAAATTTCAACCGATGAAATTTTTGGTGATGTTTTAGAAGGTTTTTCGAAAGAACATAGCCCAATCAGGCCTTCTAATCCATATTCGGCTTCAAAAGCAGCAGCGGACATACTTTTACAGTCGTACATTAGAACTCATAAACTGCCGATAATTTTAGTCCGTGGTTCTAATAATTTTGGTCCTTACCAGTATCCTGATAAGTTAATTCCTCTTACTATTACGAATTTACTTGAAGAGGGCCAAAAAATTCCAATTCATGGAAACGGGATCCAGAAAAGAATGTGGGTCCATGTTAATGATTTTTCTTCGGCAGTGGATTTGGCAATGCATAAAGCCGAAGATTTCAGTATCTACAATATTTCCGGTATAGAAATGTCCAATTTAGAAATCGTGGAAAAGATTTGCCATGTCTTGGAAAAAGATCATAAAAAATGCATTATGTTTGTCAGTGACAGGCCTGGGGGCGATTATCGCTATTCTCTTGATTCTTCAAAAATTAAAAAAGAGCTCGGCTGGGAGATTCAATACCCGATTCACAAATCATTAGAATCAGTAGTCAGTTGGTACGTTAAAAATGTTCAATGGTGGAAGAGAGCGAAAAAGACAAAAGATTTCAAAATATTTTACGGAAAACAATATAAGTCAGAGTATTAAATTAAAATGAAAAAAATAAAAGAACATTTCAGGCGGATGCAAAATGTTGCCAAGATGCACGGCCTGAAAGCAGTTTTTGCTATTTATCTGACTAAAATTCCGATTATAAAAGATATTGTGAAACTTTTATTCAGGCCGTTGCTCGTCAAGACAAAAATTTTAGGGAATGTTATGTATCTTGATGCCGGAGACTTGGGTCTTCACCGAAAGCTTTTGCTTAAAGGAATCCGCGAACCGGAGCATACGAATCAGATAATGGAAAATGTAAGGCCGGGGATGAAGGGCATAGAAATCGGCGCCAATGTCGGCTACTTCGCTCTTTTGGCAGCAAAACAAGTCGGTCAGGACGGTTTTATATATTGCATTGAGCCGGAACCAAGGAATCTGGGGCTTTTATTGAAAAACATCAAGGCCAATGGCTTTGATGATAGGATTAAGGTGTTTCAATACTTGGTAGGCAATCATAACGGCCGTGAGAAACTGTACTTGTCTGAATTTGCCAACGTTCATAGCCTTTCTAAAAATCATCCCAAAAGCAGCAAGAGATTTATCGAGGTGCCGATGATTACTTTGGATTCTTTTCTTAAAGAAAATGGTTTAAAACCCGAAGACATAGATTTTATAAGGATGGATATCGAAGGTTATGAAGTGATTGCTTTTCAAGGAATGCAGGAATTATTTAAATCTGCCCGTCCTTTGAAGATATTTATGGAATTCCATCCTTCCTATTATCCGGAATGGGGCTGGACATTCGAAAAACTTTTAAGATACCTTGATTCTTTTGGTTTTAAAGTCAAGGAGATAGCCAAGAAATCATTAATACTTAAAGAACCTTCAATTGAAGAAATTCTGGCTATGCAGAAAAATACTCAAGATGATGGCAGTCAGGCGTTTTTAGAAAAAGTAAAATGAGGATTTTATATTTCGGCACCTACAAGCCGACTTATTCCCGCAACCGAGTTTTGATAAAAGGCCTTAAACAAAACGGAGTAGAAGTTTTAGAATGCTGTTCGTCCCGCCAGGGTTTTAAATCTTTTTTTGAACTTTTTTTCAAGCATCTTATATTTATAGGAAAATATGATTATATGGTTGTTGGTTTTCCCGGACAAGAGGTAATGTTTTTGGCTAGATTTTTGACCAGCAAACCGATTATTTTTGATACTTTTACTTCCCATTACGGCGGCTACATTATTGACCGCCAGTATTTTTCAAAAAAAAGCTTGCGAGCCAAGTATTATAGATTTCTTGATAAATGGTCCTGCAAATTAGCTAATTTTTGTCTTCTTGATACTAATGCCCACATAGATTTTTTTGTCGAGGAATTCAAATTGCCTAGAGAAAAGTTTTTGCGGATTTTTGTCGGAACTGATTCTGATATTTTTTTCCCAAAAAAAGTCAAAAAAAGCAATGATAAATTTTTAGTTCATTTTCACGGCCATTATATTCCATTGCAGGGCGTTAAATACATAATTAGAGCGGCTAAATTTCTTGAAGACGAAGATATAATTTTCAATCTAATCGGCAAGGGCCAGACTTTTGAAGCTGATAAAGGTTTGGCTGAAAGAATTCGAGCGGACAACATAAATTTTATTGATTCGGTGCCGTATGATAAACTTCCTGATTACATCGGGCAAGCCGATGTCTGTCTTGGTATTTTTGGAGACAGCCCCAAAACAGAATTGGTGATTCCCAACAAAATTTATGACGGCCTGGCTATGGCTAAACCGGTCATTACGGCGGATACGAAAGCCGTTCGCGAACTTTTAAGCGAAGACGTCAATGCTTTTTTTTGCAAAAAAGCTGATTTTGAAAGCTTGGCCAAAAAAATTTTATTGGCTCGAGATAACTCCGTTTTAACCAATCAGATAGCTCAAAACGGATTCAAACTTTTTGAAGAAAAATTAAAAGAAAAAAAATTGGGAGCAGAATTATTGGAAAATATTAATGAGAAAATCGCACTACGAAAATAAAAGCCTTCATTACGGAGTAAGTCACACCAGACTGAAGCGGATACTTAATTTTTTGGATAACAGAACCGGATTGCGTGTTTTGGAGATAGGCTGTGCTGCCGGCCGTTTGGGTCGGGAGATCAAAAAAGCCGGAAATTATGTTGTTGGAGTTGATATTTCCGAATTAGCCGCTCTTGAGGCAAAGAAGGTTTTGGATGAAGTTTTTGTTTTTGATATGGAAAAGGACTGGCCCGAGGAACTTTTAAAACATAATTTTGATTTGATAATTCTGTCCGAAGTTTTGGAGCATATTTTTGATCCGGTTTATATTTTGAGAAAATCAGCCTCAATTTTGAAAGCCAGCGGCGAGATTATTCTAACCACTCCCAATTTTCTCGTTTGGACAAATCGCTGTCGCTTTCTTTTTGGTTTTTTTAGGTACGAAAAAGAGGGGATGTTTGATTTCGGCCATATCCGCTGGTTCACCTATCCTTATTTGAAGCAGGTTTTGGCCGAAAGCGGCTTTACAATTATAGCCGAGAAGCATATTATTTTCCCCGGCAAACTGACTAAGATTTTAAAGCTATGGCCAGGTCTTTTTGCCCGCCAATTTATAGTCAAAGGGAGAAAAGTATGAAAATTTTGATCACCGGTTTTCCTTATGTCCGAAAAAACATTTTAGAGGTTTTTGATTCTTATCCAGAAGGAGATGAACTTCATTTTCTATTGCCATCAAAATGGTCGATTAAGGGAGGCAAGGTCATTTACAAAGCGCCGGAAAATAAAAATATTATCGGCACCAAAACTTATTTTTATCACTCAAACTATTTTTTGATTGGCGGGCTTTTCAAGGGCTGGATGCCATTTTTCTCGTTTTGGCTATGGCGTTTGGGTTTGAAGCGTAAAATTAATATTGTTTTTGCTTGTTCTGAACCGCCACTTCTATCAACTACTTGGCAATTAGTATGGTCAAAACTATATGGTGCTAAATTTTTCTGTTTTACCTGGGAGAACATCCATTATCGGGAAAAATTATCCGGTCTGCGAGGCCGAATAAAGCTTTTAATTCTAAAGATGAATCTTCGATTGAGCGACGGAGTTATTTGCGGAAACCAAAAGGCCCAAAAGATCATCGATAGTTATATTCCCAATCGACCTCATCCTTTAATTCCGGCCAGCGGGGTGAGTGGCCATTTTTTCAAAAAATTGGATATTCTAAAAAAATTTCGCAATAAAAATCTTGATGGCAAGATTGTTTATTCTTTTGTCGGTTCAATAAGTTATAGAAAGGGGATTCATTTGATCATTAAAGCGTTCCAGGGCGTGGCGAAAGAAATTCCAGAGGCAGTTTTATATATTGTCGGCAGCGGTGAAGATGATTATGAGCATGAAATTGAAAAATTAATAAATGATTCCGGTGTTATTGAGCAAATCTTCCGGTTTCCATGGATTAGTCATGAAGAGATGAGAGAATTGCTTTCTGTAACCGATATTTTTGTCTATCCAAGCTTGCCATATAAGGGTTGGGAAGATCAGTTGGGATACGCGACTATGGAGGCATCGCTTATGGAATTGCCGGTCATCACCACTCGTTCCGGCTCAATGGATGAAGTAGTTAAAGACGGCGAAACCGGATTTTTAGTTGAACCGCCTTATGATGTAGAGGGCGTCTATAGGCCGATGCTTAAGCTTGGGAAAGATAAAAATTTGCGCGAGCGGCTTGGGAAGAGGGCCCGTGAGTTTATGATTGCCAATTTTAGTCATGAATCCGTCGCTCAAAAGTTTTATGATTTCTTTCATAGTTTTTAAAAAAGAAACGCCCGCTCTCATGATTTGTTTTAAGAGCGGGCCTTCGCCTCGTGTAAGCGAGCGGGGGAGGATTGGAGAATAAACGCAGGAAAGCCAGCTTGGCCCATCGAATGGTCGTACCGTTGAGCGGCGGATGCTTTTGGGAAAGGGATATCCAACCTCATCCTTACCGTCCATTCGAGCTTGTCACGTAGATTGACTAGCTCTTGGCGGGTGAGGTGGTCAGTCCAGACGAATGACTGGTAGCCGTCTTCGGCAAAGGGGTTTCCTTTGTAGTAGTCGGCTACTTTTTCGTAATCAACCTCAAGGGCGTAGAGTCGGTCGCCGGTTTTTTCAAAGGTATAAACCCAGACGCCTTCTTCTGACGGGTGAGGCAAAGCATAGTCGTAATACGGCGTCCCTGGGTAGGTAGTGATGATAGTTGCATCAAAGTCGTCGGGCCTGATTTCAGAGAGCCATCTCTCGGTCTCGCTGACCGTTTCTGCAGATTCGCCTGGATGGCCGATTGATATAAGCGCCTTCACCTTGAGGCCGTGTCTTTTCGCGATTTCCATACAGCGGGTGTTGTCTTCCCGGGTTGCGTTCTTATCCATGTTCTGAAGAATTCGAGGCGAACCCGATTCGAATCCAACCAGAATCCAGCGAAACCCAGCCTGGTACATAGCTTCGGCCTGTTCTTCAGTAAAAAGCTCTGATTTGATGAAGCCGCGGAGCCGCCACTCGGTGCCGAGCCGTTTTTGTGTTTCGGTAATGAGGTTCATCAATTCCACCATCTGGCGATTCACGTTGAGCTCGTCGTCGTACATCATGAAACCGCGAATCCCGTAAGTCTGATATAGATGAACCATTTCGGCTACCACGTTCTTGCTGGAACGGGTTCGGACTCGGCGCAGGAAAGGCGATTCTCTGCCGCCGCAGAAACCGCAACGGAACGGACATCCAAGTTGAGCAATGATGCTTAGTACCCTAATGCCATCAACTTGGTAGTGATAACTTTCCACGTCCACCAAGTGCCTGGCTGGGAAAGGTAGCGCCTCCAGTTGCTGGTTGGTCAGAAAGAGCTTGGTTTTCGGAATGTCGGCATCAATCAGTTGAGGCGGATTAGGTTCAAGTGCCTCAAGAATCGCTTCCTCGCCGTCGCCGGCAACCAAAGTGTCAAATTTCTCGGCAAGCCTCGAGAAAGCCTTTGTCGCTCGACCATTCAAACTTTTAGCCGATTCTCTTTTGCGGGCGGCATTGATCAAGGTGATATGCGGTCCGCCAAGAATTACCTTGGCTTTCGGATTTGCTTTCCGAATTGTCCTTACGACATTCATAGCAGCCGGCAATTGAGGCGTAGTCGCGGTTATGCCGAAAAGTCCGTTTGAGCGGCTCAGGCAGTAATCACGTGTCACATCCTCATAGTTGGAGATGCCTGAAAGGTCAATCACATCAACTTCAAAACCTTCCTTTTCCAGTACTGCAGCGACTTTCAGAATGCCAAGTGACATAAAGACCCGTTCATCCATCAGAAAAGCTGATGGCGGAATAACCAGCGTTATTTTCATTTCCGTTTTCTCCTTATGAAACTGATATTATGTGCTATAGTTATAATATCAATTTCTCAGAAAAATATTATATTGACCAAATTTCATATAGATTGTATTAACTAAAGCATTGTGCAAAAAATTATATACATAGCTAATCATCGTCTGCCGACAGAGAAAGCTTATGGAATTCAAATATCTAAAATGTGCGAGGCCTTTGCCGAATCGGGCAATGAAGTTATTTTACTCGCTCCTTATAGAATCAGCAGAATAAAAGACGATTTTTTCGATTACTATAACGTCAAAAAAAATTTTCAGTTCAAAAAGATTTTTTCACTTGATTTTTATCTACCCGGCAAACTTGACCAGATTGCTTTCCCGCTTAAATACTTAATTTCGGCTGTTATTTTGGCAATTTACGCCCTGACTCGCAAGGCCGATATTATTTACTCTCGTGACGAACTGCCTTTGTATTTATTGAGTTTCTTCAGAAAGAATCTTTTTTTAGAAATTCATAAGTTCTCCAGAAAAAAAATGTTTCTTTATAAGAGATTCAGGGAGCAAAATTTCAAAGTCATTGCCGTTTCCAAAGGAAATAAAGACGAACTTTTAAAATTCGGCTTCAAAGATGAAAATATAACGGTTGCTCACGATGGCGTTGATTTGATTGTTTTTGATACGGATATTTCCAAAAAAGAAGCAAGAGACAAACTGGTTCTGCCGGAGGGCAAAATCCTAGTTGGCTATATAGGACAGCTTAAAACAATGGGTATGGAGAAGGGGGTAGATGTTTTAATCGAGTCGTTAAAATTTTTGCCAGGAGAAGTAATTTTAACTTTGGTCGGCGGAAACGAAACCGACATCGGTTTTTACAGAAAATTGAGCGAAAGTAAAAACCTAGCTAGCCGGATTTTATTTATTGGCAGAGTTAAGTATAGTTTAGTGCCGCTTTATTTAAAGGCCTTTGATATTCTGGCAATGCCGTTTCCGAATATACGCCACTATGCTTTTTATATGTCGCCTCTAAAGCTTTTTGAGTATATGGCCTCCCGCAGGCCGATTGTCACAACCGATTTGCCGGCAATAAGAGAAGTTCTCAACGAAAGCAATTCGATTTTAGTTAAACCAGATGATTACGAGAGCTTAGCGGCCGGCATCAGATTTATTTTAGAGAATGAAAATCATGCTCAAAAGTTGGCCGAGCGAGCGTTTGAGGATGTTAAAAATTATACTTGGCAGAAAAGAGCGGAAAAAGTTTTAGAATTCATAAAACAATGAAAACAGTGATCATCATTCCTACTTACAATGAAAAAGAAAATATTATTCCCTTGGTTTCAGAGATTTTTAGAATCAGTCCGGATTATTCAGTTTTGATAGTTGATGACAATTCACCAGATGGCACAAGTCAAGTAGTCAAGGAGTCAAAAAATAATTTCCCGCATTTATTTCTTTTACAAAGATCCAATGATAAAGGTTTTGGACGTTCCTATCTCGATGGTTTTAGAAAAACGATTAGTGGCGGTCAATATGAAACGATAATGATGATGGATGCTGATTTTTCTCATAATCCTGAAGAGATTCCTGAAATGGCAAAGAAGCTTTCCGATCACGATGTCGTTGTGGGTTCGCGCTACACTAAAGGCGGTCGGATTGAGAATTGGAAATGGCGTCGGCGTCTTTTGAGCAAGTTCGCCAATTTCTATGTAAGGGCGATTCTTGGCATTCCGATAAGAGATGTGACCACTGGTTTTATGTATTTTCGCAAAGATATATTAAAAAGCGTTGATCCGGATTCAATAAAGTCAGAGGGTTACGCTTTTTTAGTCGAGTTTAAATATAAGATTTTTAAAGCCGGTTATAAGATTATAGAACATCCGATTGTTTTTAATGAAAGAAGAGAAGGCCAATCTAAAATGTCTTTCAAAAATATCTGGGAAGCGATTTTTCTTCCATGGAAATTAAGATTCTCAAAAAAGTAAAAAGACATTGGGTTGCGATTTTGATAGCTATTGTTTTAGGTATTCTATTGGTCTTGCCGTTTTTTTATTTTCAGTCGGCATTGAGAGAAGAGTACAAGGGGGTACAAAGAGAGTTTATAGATGACGAATTATTTTATATGGCCAGAATCAAGGATGTTATCGATGGCTATCAAACTTTAGGCAATGCTTATTTATACGAACATAAAAATCAACTACCCCAGCAATTATTTTTGCCGGAATTTATTTTAGCACAGCCGCTTAAAATTCTAAATTTAAATATAGTTCAAGGCAGAATTTTGTACAGTTTCCTTCTTCCAGTCCTGGCTTTTATTTTGACATATATTGCTTTTTATTTAATCCAACCTTCCAGATTATGGGCCAATCTTTTTGCTGTCTTTCTGTTTTTTGGACTTTATCTTTTTAAATTTACCCGCCCGGTTATTCCTCAGTTCGTTTTTCTGTTCTGGCTAAGTCAATTTATTTTTTTATGGCAGTTTCTAAAAAGTCCATCAAATAGAACTTTTAAACTTTTAAGTATTTTGAACTTCGGTCTTCTTTTTTATATTTATCCTTTTTACTGGACTTTTTATTTGGTATTTCTTGCTGTTTTAATTTTTTTCTATTTTTTCAGAAACAAAGCAATATCAAAACAGTTCCTAAAAATTTTAATCGGTGGCCTAATAATCGGCTTGGTTTATTTTTGCCTCACTTTTTTAGCCAGCCAGCTTCCGGAATATCAGGAAACCTTGACTCGTCTTCAACTTGTTTTTTCCCGCTCTCCATCTGAAATTAAAAGTAGTGCTTTGGCGCTAGCAGTCTTGCTTTTCATAGCAACTTTGTATTGGCCGAAAACCATCAAGCCCAAAAAAGAAACTATGTTCTTCATTACTGGCATTGTTTCAGTTATTTTGGTTACGAATCAAAATATTATCACCGGATTGAAATTTGAATTCGGCCACTATCGGATGTTGGCCATTTTCTTTTCGGCCCTCACTTTTTATTATTTATGGAATAACTTAATAAGCTTAAACTTTAAAATTAGATCGCTCATTCTTTCTTTAGTAATTATTATGAGTTTCGGTGGAGTCTATAGTTATATTCAAAGAGTAGTTAGGATTTCCGATCAAGATATTTATGCTCAAAAATATGCGGATGTTTTTGATTGGTTTAACGCAAACACCCCTAAGGATTCAGTTGTTTATGCCAACGAAGAAATTTCCCAGTTGGTCCCGGTTTATACTTCCAACAATGTTTTTTACGTCCGTTCATCAAATTTATTTTTTATTTCTGACCCCGAGGTTTTAGAAAGATTTATTTTAAACAATTATTTTGAGAAGTTTGACCGTGATTTTGTTATTCAAAACGAGAGATCAATTTGGGGCGTCCGGTATATTGATAGGTATGGCGATGCGGTCCAGGCCAATAAATGGCGGATTTTTTTAGGTCTTAAATTAAAAGACGATACCCGTTTGCCGGAAGAAGAGGTAAATAAAATTATGATTGAAGCCGAGGAACTACAGAACTCGAAGTTAAAAGACGGATTAAGAGATTATCGGGCTAATTACTTGGTCTGGGATAGAGAAAAAGATCCTCATTGGAAAATTAGTGAAAATGATTTCAAAAAAATTGCCGATTTTAGCCAGTTTGCTGTTTTTGAAATTCATTGACTTTTTAGTAAAAAAGGTTTATATTTTTACGAATGAAAAATAAGAAAACCACTCTTATTTTATTTTTTATTGTGCTGCTCTTACTGGGTATTTTTTTCTTTTTTTCCGCGACTTCTACCGTTTTCAGAAGTTATGTAATCAATCAGCCTCTTGGCAAATGGTTTTTGCCAAGCTGGCATTCTTTAAAAAAGGGTTTAAATATTGTCTATTTGCCCTATTGGTTTAAAAAATCGGAACTTCCTACTTATTATCTTTCAATTTCGCCAAACAATCTTGATGAGCTTAGACAAAGCATTCCTTTTGACCCGGTTACTTTTACCTACGGCGATTTTCTTGAAGATAATAAACAGTATTCCAACGCTTTTTTTGCGAGTTTGGAAAACGGGTATTCGGCCGAAATTAAAATAAGATACCGTGGTTTGATTCAAAATAACTGGGATGCAGAGAAGAAGGCTTATCGGATTCGGTTTCCGAAAGACAACCTTTTTAAGGGCAAAAGGGCTTTGAATCTTTTTCTGCCGGATGACCGCGGCTACTTTGTTGAACCCTTGAATGCCTACCGTGCTAAAAAATTCGGTCTTTTTTCTCCTCAATTTGAATTTGTAAAGATAAACATAAACGGCCGCGATTATGGGGTATATTTAGCGGCCGAGCCATGGTCAAAAGAACTTTTGGCCAGGAATGATTTTATTGACACTAATAATATTTTTTCCAATAAGGATATGAAGTTTAAACAAGGCGACAATCTTTTTTCTTTGGATGGGCTAGGCGACTGGAAAAGCTATACTGCTGAAATAGAAGAAGGGCCCTTTGAAGAACTTAGAGCTTTAATGACTTTGATTGATGAGGCTAGCGACTCAGAGTTTACCCAAAAAATAGGAGAACTTTTGGATTTGGATAAATTTTACCGTTGGCAAACAATAAATGTTTTGGCCGGTTCAAACCATCAAGGTGACACCGGAAATTCCGTGCTTCTATTCAGACAGGAAGACGGGAAATTTGAATATCTTCCTTGGGACGTAAATATGTATCCGTCAGACGAAAACTACTATCAAGAAAGCCCCGCCTTGGTTAAGCGGATTTTGAAAAACAAAAAATTCTTTGATGGATTTAACAAAGTGCTTAATGACTATATTTCCGATCCCAAGAATTTTGAAGACGATTTGATCTATTACGACGGCCTTTACAAAAAATATAAAGCCGACTTTTACAAAGATCAGGCTAAGATAGACAATGATTTTATTTTTAATCAAAAGGTTAAAGGCTATAGAGAAATTATGATTGCCAACTTTGAAATGGCTAAGGAATTAGCTCAGTTAAATTCATTTCCGGTTTCGGTTAAAGCCAGACACGCGCAAAGAAGCACTGCTTTTGAAAGCAGTTTTAAATATTTTGATGATATATTTTTAAGTAGAGACGCCTTTTTGGCCAGGAATCCGCAGTTTTTAAAATTAGGCGATAGTATCGTCGGTTTGGCCGGCAGTCAGACGTTTCCTCGGACCGTTATTGTGCCTCGGAGCTTGAGATTGGTCATTGAACCTGGCGCCAGACTTTTTTTCGGACCGGGAGTTTCTTTAATTTCTTACAGTCCGGTTACGGCTCTTGGAAATTTTGGATCACCGATAAATTTCGGTCCTTTAATTCCAGGTGGGGAGCCGTGGGGGAGTTTTGGTGTTGTAGGCGTAGAAAGAGCAAAGAGTTATTTTAATTTCGTAAATGCGAGTGGTGGGTCTGAAGACAAGATTAACGGAGTTCCTTTTTTATCGCAGTTTTCCTTGCGCAACGCTGATGCCGAAATAACGAATTCGGTTTTTGAAAAAGGCCGTTCCGACGATGCTTTTCATGTTATCCGCGGTTCAGCAAACATCTCGCATTCAATTTTCAGGAATACAAGTTCTGATGGCATAGATTTTGACTATGTTTCAAATTCGAAAATTATTTTGAGTTTTTTTATGAACGATCTGCCAGAGAATTCTAACGGTGACGGGATTGACCTTTCCGGAACGGAAAATATAGAAATTTCGGATAACAAAATCGTCGGTTTTGGGGATAAATGCATCAGCGTCGGCGAGAACTCTCATGCGGTCATAAAAAACAATATTCTGGTTAGTTGTAATTTCGGGATAGCGGTAAAAGACAACTCCAACCCGGTTCTTGAAGGTAACACCATTGTCGGTAATAATACGGGTCTTGCTTTGTATAGAAAAAAGCAAGAATTTGTTAATGGCGGGAAGCCCGTAGTTTTAAATTCAATAATTTGGGGGAACGATAAAGAAATAGAACAGGACGAATTTTCTTTGCTTCAAATCAAAGACAGCACGGTTAAGGGTGGATATAGCCGGGGCGAAAATATAAATACGTCGAAACCCAATTTCAATAAAATTTTGCCAGCTTTTATATTGAGGCTGGTGGGGCAGAAATTATGACCGATTTGTTTGATAACAACATATATAAGTTTGAATTTAAGTACGAATTAGAGCCGTCAGTAGCGGGGCTTATAGAAGATGAAATAAAAAAGTTCGGGATGAAGCCAGATGAAAATACTAATAGTGAGGATGGGAACTATTTTGTTTCAAGTTTGTATTTTGACTCTTTTGATTTATTCGATTATCAAGAAAAAGCCGGCGGCTTTTTGGAGAGGAAGAAAATCAGGGCCAGAATTTATGAGCCGTTTTTGCATAAATCGCAGTATGTATGGTTGGAAGTTAAGCGTAAGTACGACAGTAAGACAACTAAAAACAGAGCAAAGATTACCAGAGATGAATGGGAGCGGTTCAGCGAAGAGGGGATTTCTTTTCTTTTTAAGAAAAACTGGGAAGATGAACAATTAAAAGATAAAAATAAATTTTTAGAGAACTTTGTTAGATTTTCGGTTAAACCAAAGGTGTTTATTCGCTACTCAAGGAAGCCGTTTCTCAATCAAGCCGAAAATTTAAGGGTGAATTTTGATTATAACTTGGAAGCTTGTAAAAAAAGCGATTTGGGGTATAGTAATTTTATGACCCCGGTAAATAAGGGCGTTGTTATTATGGAAGTTAAATTTTCTTATTTAATGCCCCATTGGTTAGGCCAGATAATAAAAAAGTATAATTTAAAGAAAGAAGCTTTATCTAAATACGGCCGTTCAATGGAAGCGATTCATCGATTTAATCCGATTCCGAGATAGTCGATATATTTATGGATAATTTTTTAAATCTTTATAACAGTTCTCTTACTGAATTAAGTTCGGTAATCATAGTAATCAATATTCTCATAACTTTTGTTTTGGCTTTGGTGATTGTCCGGGTTTATCAAAAAACTCACCGAGGAATTTCTTATTCCCAATCATTTGTAATGGCGATGGTGATGCTTGGTATTCTTGCTGCTATTGCAATGATGATTCTAAGCAACAATTTGGTCAGGGCTCTGGGCGTTTTGGGGATTTTTGCTCTTATCAGATTCAGAACAATTTTAAAAGACACAAAGGATATCGCTTATTTGTTTTTTGTTCTGGCGATCGGAATGGCAATTGGTACCAATAATTATATAATCGGTTTTATTGGAACTTTGATGCTTTCGGCGATAATTTTGCTTCTTAACCGATACAACTTTGGATCATTTGTAAGAGAGGGTTTTCTTTTGACTTTCATTACGGATGGTGGTTTTGCGCCGGATGCTTATAAGAAAGCATTTGATGATAGTTTGATCTCGAGTAAGCTTCTGCAAATCAAAGGTTTGCCTGATGGCGAGCAAGAATACTACTTTTCGGTCCGTTTCAAAAATCCGGACCAAGGACCCGGAAATTTGGTCAGTCAGTTAAAATCTTTGGCCGGTATCAAACTGGTTGAATTGATTACTGGTAAAGATGCCACGGAATACTAAAAATGGCTAAGCAAAAAGTTGCTTTCATAACCGGTATTACCGGTCAGGATGGTTCGTATCTGGCCGAATTATTATTGAAAAAGGGTTACGTCGTTTTCGGCCTTTTAAGAAGGTCGAGCACTTTTAACAGGGCCAATATCGAACATATATTTGATACCCAGGAGAAAAGAAGGAAATATCTACTTTATGGCGATATGACCGACGGCAGTTCCCTTATAAGTATTTTAAATAAAATAAAGCCGGATGAGATTTATAATTTAGCGGCCCAAACTCATGTCAGAATTTCTTACGACATTCCTTACTATACAGCCGAGGCTAACTCTTTGGGGACTCTTTCGTTATTGGAAGCATTGAGAACCTTAAATATTAAATCAAAAGTATATCAGGGCTCTACTTCGGAATTATACAGCGGGGATCCCAAAGAAACTCCTCAAAATGAAAAAACGCCATTTAGACCAATGAGCCCCTACGGCGTATCAAAACTTTTCGGTTTTGAGATAGGCAGAGTTTATAGAGAAAGCTACGGGATGTTTATTTCAAATGGCATACTCTTTAATCATGAGAGTCCAAGGCGGGGAATTAATTTCGTTACCAGGAAGATTAGTCGTGGAGTAGCTGAAATAAAGACGGGTTTACGAGACAAAATATACTTGGGCAACTTGGATGCTAAAAGAGACTGGGGTTACGCACCGGAATATATGGAAGCGGCCTGGAAAATTTTACAGCAAAAGCAACCAGACGACTATGTAATTGCTACCGGCGAAACACATTCTGTCAGAGAGTTTGTTGAGCACGCTTTCGGTGCTATTGGGGTAGAAATAATTTGGAAAATCGGAGGCCTTAAAGAAAAAGGAATAGATAAAAAAACGAAAAAAGTTTTAGTGGAAATAGATCCGGATTACTTCAGGCCAAACGAAGTCCGGTATTTGTGCGGAGATCCTTCCAAAGCTAGAAAAGAATTCAACTGGAAGCCAAAAACAAAATTTAATGAACTCATTAAGATTATGGTCAAGGCGGATCTGGAGAATATCAAGAATGACTAGAAAATTAAAAATTGGCTATTTAACTTCATCTTTATCAAATCAAGGCGGTTGGGATAGATATTCGAAAGGACTAATAAAGTCAATGGCGAAGCTAGCCGAAGTCAGTGTTTTGACCCGGCGCGATGCTAGGAATGATAATTTGGATGGTATAAAAATTTATCCGGTTTTACCGGTGAAAGACAACAGTTTTAATCCTAAAATCCAGGCGTCTGTTTTTTTTAAAGTCAGAGAGTATTTGAAAGATAGAGATGTAATTCATAATTTGATTGAGCCATATGCGCCGGGTGCTGCTCTGGCTGCTCGCTCCAATGGAATTAAGTTTTTTCTTACCTTTCACGGCACTTATGCTATTCCACCGAAAGGATTAAGCCCGAAAAACTTTTTGAAGAGGAATATGATGAGAATAATGTATCGTTTGGCTTCGATTTCTACCACCGGTTCCGCAAAAAACGCCAAACTTATAGAAGAAGTTATGCCGGTAGGGGATTGGCGGTTTATACCAAATGGTTATGATCCAGAAATGTTTTATCATTACGGTTTAGAAAGAGAGCCGTTTCTTCTGACGGTTGGCGGAGTAAAACCGAGAAAAGGCGTGGATATTGTAATTCAAGCCTTAGCTTTGATAAAAAACGAATTTCCAAATTTAAAATATAAAATTATTGGTGAAACCGAGTCGGTCCCGTCTTTTTATGGTCATTTGAAAGATTTGATAAAAAAACATGGCTTGGAGGAGAGAGTGGAATTTTTAGGAAGAGTGAGCGATAAAGAATTGCGTGATTTCTATAATCGATGTAGTATATTCGTCTTATCTGCCCAAACAAGAGAAGGGGCTTTTGAAGGTTTCCCAATGGTTTTTTACGAAGCCCAGGCCTGCGGTGCGCCACTTATTAGCACTAAAGGTTTTGGTTCAGAGTATGTGATAAAAGACGGCTACAACGGTTTTTTGACCGATGAAAACGACATTATAGGAACAGCCGAAGCAATAAAAAAAATCACAGGTAATCCCAAGGTACATAACGAAATGGTTAAAAACTCTTTAGTCGAAGCAGAGAAGCACACTTGGGATAAAATTGATTTGATTTTAATGCAAATGTATGAAGATGGGTTAAAAAAGTAATTTATTTTTATGAAAAAAATCCAATTCTTAAAACCGCGTCTAATATCTACTGATATAAAAGAAGCAGTCGCCATATTAAAAAGCGGCTGGCTTGCTCACGGCGGGGTTACTCGGAAATTCGAGGAAACCCTTTCCAAATATCTGGGGGTTAAAAATGCAGTTTTAAATTCAAGCTGTACGGCCGGTATGCATGTAAGTTTGTTAGCAGCCGGAGTAGGGCCTGGCGACGAAGTCATTACCACACCTCTTTCTTATGTAGCTACTTCAAACGCAATTTTATACACCGGAGCCAAACCGGTTTTTGTTGACGTTGAACCGGATACCGGACTTTTGGACATTGATAAGATAGAAAAAGCGATTACCAAAAGAACTAAAGCTATTCTTCCAGTCCATCTTTACGGGCAAATGGTGGATATCAAAAAACTAAAAAAGATCGTTGACAAGCACGATTTAATAATTATAGAAGATGCGGCTCATGCCATAGAGGCAAGCCGGGATGGAGTAAGACCAGGACAAAAAAGTTTTGCCGCGTCTTTTAGTTTTCACGTTGCTAAAAACATAACTTCTGGCGAAGGCGGAGCAGTTGCCACTAATAATAAAAACACCGGAGAACAAATAAAACTTTTATGCCGGGATGGTCTAGTCAGAGATGGCAGCAAAAGAATAATGGCGACTTTCGGTTTTAGGTACGCCACCACCGATTTTCAGGCCGCTCTTTTATTGAGTCAATTAGCAAGAGTAGAAAAACAGCATCAGCAAAGGGGGAAAATCTGGCATTATTATGCTAAAAAGTTTGAAAATACTAAAGGCATTTCTTTTCCTAAGTTAGTCTCTAATTCAAAGCATGCCCACCATATGTTTATTATTTGGGTTAATCCTAAAAAAAGAGATAAAATCAGAAAAAAAATTGAGGATGCCGGAATAGAAACCTCCATCCATTATAATCCGATTCATTTAGAGCCTTATTATCGCAAAAGATTCGGCTATAAGTCCGGCGACTTTCCGGTTGCCGAGAAGCTGGGTTTTTCTGCGATTACTCTGCCTTTATATCCAGCTCTTACCCAAAAAGAACAAGATTACATAATCGATGTTGTTAAAAAGTTGGTTTAGATGAATAAATTTCTGTTTTATATTTCAAAACCGATAAAAAATTTCTTTTTAAAGCCGGCTGTCAGATATAAGTTATTTGAATCATATATTTTTTTTCCTCATCCGGATGAACTGATTTTCAAATACGCTTTCGAATTCATTAATCATCACGGGATAGAAGGGGATTATCTTGAATTCGGGGTCTGGAAAGGCCGTTCTTTTGCCCGAGCCTATAATATCTGGAAATATTTGTTTCAGGCTAAAGGCCGGTTAAGCGAGATGCGTTTTTTTGCTTTTGATTCTTTTCAGGGCTTGCCCGAAACTTCAGAATCTTCTGAATTCAAAAGGGGCCAGTATTTCTCAACCGAGAAAAGTTTTAAAAAAAACATCGCGGCTCAAGACGTCGATCTTTTAAAAGTCGTGACCGCGCCCGGCTGGTTTGAGGACACCTTGAATCAGGAGACTAAAAATCATTTTAATCTTAAAAAAGCCGCGGTTATTTTTGTTGATTGCGATTTATATGAATCAGCAAAAGCAGTTTTAGATTTTTTAACTGATATTATTCAGGATGGGGCCATTTTAATTTTTGACGATTGGTTCGTTTTTAAGGGCCATTCAGACAAAGGCGAGCAAAGAGCAGTTAAAGAATGGTTGAAAAATAATCCTCAGATTCATTTGATCGACTGGCAAAATGTAAATTGGCGCGGGAAAGCCCTTATCGTAAATATAAAAAAATGAGGACAATAATCATTCCAGTTTTCCAAAGCTTTATTCCGAGGAGTATCTTAATTACAGATGCTTTTAAAAAATTAATTTCTGGCGGTTTTCGAATCATTCTTTTAGTTCCGGATTATAAAGAGGATTTTTACAGAGAAAATTTTGGAGCAACAAATGTTGTAATCGAGCCGGTTGACGAGAACGAACTAAGAAAATTATCTTCAACCCTAATACAGAAGCTTTCAATTTCTCTTTTGCCGACTTATTTCGTGAAATATAGAAACAAAAAAAAATTGGAAAGAAATCCAGTTATTTGGCTTCTGAACTCTTTGGTTATCTATTTTTTCGCTCCGTTTGAGGTTTTTCATAAGATTTTCCGTTTTTTTGATCGGATGATTATGGATACTGGTTTATTTGACGTGTTTTTCAAAAAATATAGTCCCGATGCTGTTTTTTCCACTGACATTTTCAGTCCGGCTGACGCTTCTCTCTTGCGCTCGGCAGAAAAACACGGAGTCAGACGCATCGGGATGGTTCGTTCCTGGGATTGTCCGACCAACAAAAACTTATTAAGAGCGATTCCCTCAAAAATTTTAGTAAATAACGAGTCCAATAAGAAAGAATTGGTTAAATTTCACGATGTTAAGGAAGACAGCGTTGAAATAGTTGGGTTTCCGCAATTCGATCTTTATTTTTCTATGAAGCCGTCTCCAAAAGAAGAGTTTTTCAAAAAAATAGGAGCCGGTATAAATAAAAGGATGATTCTATTCGCTCCGGCTGGCAGCGCTCTTTCTGATGTTGATTGGCAGTATTGTGAAATTTTAGATAAGGCTCAGGAAGAGGGGAGAATTCCATCGGATGTTATTTTCTTTGTCAGAAAACACCCGCAAGACACGACCGATTTAAGCAAATTCGAGAATAAGTCTAATTTCATAGTTGAACAGCCGGGCAAAAGTTTTGGAGGAAAAACAAGATCTACGGAAATAGATATCGAAGCTACTCAACATTTGATTGATTCGATTATTTATTCCGAGTTATTGGTTTCCGTTAATACTACACTTGGCCTTGATGCAGTTATTTTTGATAAGCCACATATTATGCTTGGCTTTGATGGTTATGAGAAAAGGCCTTTTTTGAAAAGCGTGAGGCGCTATCAAAGAGAGGACAATATGAAAGGATTTATTGATACCGGTGCAGTCAGGATGGTCAATAATCCGGAAGAGTTAATTTACTGGATTAACCATTATTTGGAAAATCCGGAAACTGATAAAGAAGGCCGGGAGCGGGCCAGAAAAGAAACTCTATCTGACATTGACGGTAAATCTGGCGAAAGAATTGCCGATGCGGTTTTTGATTTATTTAAATAAAAAAAGAAGGCCTTGCGAATCAGGCGTGATTCGCAAGGCCTCGAGGACTTGTGCTTTGGGAAAACTACATGTCCCGAATTCGGAGGGTTTGGCCGGAATTGACATACTCGCGGGCTTGAAGGAATACATCGTTTGGCATGTCGCTGAAGTTCAGCGGCTCGCCGTCCGGACCGTGAAGGAGCTTAGTGGCGTCGTCGAGTTCCGAGATATACCCATGGCCCGCCTCGTCGCAGACAAGTACCCACTTGCCGTCGATCAGTTGGAAGTTCAGGCCGAAGACTCGTGTGAGCTCAGCCCGTACCTTGGGATGGTTGATTAACTCCGTCCCCGGATACCAGGTCAGGGTGAACATATTCTTGTTCACCGCTTCTTCCGGTATACCGAAGGTTGCGTAATAATCAACCTGCCACTTGATGAAGGCAACCGTCTGCTTAAGCCGTTCCAGTGTTTCGCCAGGATTGCCCATGATCCAGGTGCAATTGGAGTGGATCCCCGCTTCCATGGTGTGTTTGATGCCATAAACCATGGCTTTGGGGAACCAGTACCTGTGGCCGTCAACCGATACCGGAATCAGGCCGGCTCTGGTGGTGAAACCTCCTTTGCCGAGTTCTTCAAGGGTGTCCGGATGGGCACTTTCAGGGCCAAAGCCGACATACTTACAGTAAGCTTCAGCCATCAGTTTGATCCGAAGCGGATCCTCAAAGATGTAGTCGGTAAAGAAGTTTCTTTCTTTTGACGACTGAGTCGGGCTATGCTTTAGGCCACCGGCTTCGTCGAGGCGAGTGTGGGTGCCCCAGGGAATGTTGATACCTTCGGCTACGACAATATCCCTGAGGTCCTTAATCCTGTCGAAGGTCACCGCAAAGTTGTCATCCGGCCAGCTTTTGAAGGCTATGCCATACTTTACGGTGTGTTCTTTGATTTCCTCGATAAGGTGGCGGGCAGAACGAACATGCCACTTGCGTTCTCCTTGGGCGCCCCGATAGCAGTACTTGCAGCCGTAGGGGCAGCCACGGGAAGAAACAGAGGTGGTTTTCGGAGCGGTTCGGAATGGTGCCGCCGAGCTGTTGTTGGCGCTAAGTCCCCAAGCTTCGGTTTGAAGATATTGTTCGAGGACTTTTATCCCATCGACATCTTCTCTCAAAAGCTCAAGGTCAGCCCAGGGGAATCGGTCCAGATTATCCGGTCGGTCGCCAGCGTACATCAGACGGCCGGAACCGTCTTTGATGAGATACGGTTCGAGCTTGCCCGATGCGAGCGCGTGCTTTCTCCCATTGCGCCGAATGACTGCCGCGTCATAGCAGATTTTAACGATGACGTCGTCTCCTTCAGAGTGGGCCACCGCATCGAGTTCAGGGATGTAGTTGAATAGCCCTGTTTTCAATTCAGTAGCCAGGCCGCCGCCGGAAACGAACATAGTGTGGGGCACTAACCGGCGGACCATTCCCGCCACTGCTTTCTGCCACTTCAGAGTAGTGATCATTCCAGAAAGGCAGACAAGATCCGGTTCGCCAAATCTGATGAAATGGCGATAGATTTTGCCAAAAGCCTCTTCTTCGGTAAGGTGGCGGCCTCGTGGGAGTCCGCGCTTTTGGGCGAGTTCGTCTTTGATCCGGTAAGCATTGAGGTCAATAACCGAAGCATTGACCCCGTAGTTCCGAATCAAGTTTGTTGCCATCAATAGCGGTCCCTCGGGTGTGGTGTTTGGCACCGCCGTTTCCCGAAGCGGCATATTGATTAAAACAACGATGAGACCCTTAAGGTCCCAAGCCGAAATGTCCTTGACCACCTCAAAAGGATGGATATGGACTTTCGGCTGGATTACGTTCAAAGCCATATCCAACCCTCCTGTTAGGCGAAGGTTCCAGCGGAGCTGGAATCGCCTTTGGTAAGGTGCGAAAAGTTCAGGATTTTATTATGTGTCATTTTTTAAAAAATTACAACAATTGACGGATTATGTAATTATTGTTATTTAAATTCTAATGACCAAAAAACTTTTGGAGAAATTAAAAAAAGTAAAGATTCTGACTCTCGACAATGATGGTGTGCTTACACCTTTGTATCTTGATACCGGCGTTATTATGACCAAAGAAGCGGCTAGCCAGCACACTGGCCGGGATTTTGTTTATGTTTTTGAATCAGCCAGATATTCTCACAAAGACGGTCAAGGTATAGATTTGGTGCGGAAACAAAATGTCGGTGTATCGGTTATGATTTTAACTACTCAAAGAAGCGGCTATGTCCAGGCCCGAGCCTGGAAGCTGGGTGTTCCTTTGGTTCAGAACAAAGACAAAATCGCCGGATTAAAAGAATGGCTGAAAGAAAATCACCCCAAAATTAAAATGGAAGAAATTTGTTTTGTCGGCGATAGCACCGGCGACATTGAGATAATGAAACTTGTCGGTGTTTCTACTTGTGTAGGTGACGGCGCAAAGGAAACTAAAAGAGTCGCTGATTACGTGACTAAAGCAAATGGCGGGGACGGAGCAGTGAGAGAAGTTTGCGATTTAATTATTCAGGCGAAAACCAGCTCGAAAAAGAAATAATCAGTTAATGGAGAATATAAAATTATTTTTGCTTTTTATGATTCCCGGCACTTTTTTTGCCGGTCTTTTGGATGTAATAATCCGTTATGCTTTAAGAGGAGGTAAGATAAATGAGAGACTACTTCTCGCTTTTAACTTTTTATTTTCCGGAATTTTAATTTCTATTCTGTTTATTTTCTTTTTTGATTTCCCGGAGATCAAACAAGGCTTTTGGTTAGCTTTAATTATGACTTCAATTCTGGGTTTATTCGGCCATTGGATTTATTATAAAGCTTTTAGTCAGAATGATGCTTCAATAATTTCTCCGACTAGATTATTAACCCCGCCATTCGTTTTGATAACCGGTTTTTTTATTTTGGGCGAGAAAACATCTTTCTGGGGCATGATTGGCGTTTTAACTACTATAGCCGGCCTTTGGTTTTTAGTTAATCCTGAAGGTAAAAAACTTAATTTAGCCGAAATTTTAAAGCATAAAGGAATAATTTTAGGAATATTAGGGGCCTTATTTTTTGCTTTTTCTTTTCCTTTTGATAAGAAAGCAGTGATAACTTCTTCGGCTTTATTTTTTTCCGCCGTTTATCTAGTTATTGTCGGGTTAGTCAGTTTGATTATTTATGCGGTTCAGAAAAAAGATTTTTTTGTTCACAAAAGCTTAAAAACAAATTGGCGCATTATTTTTTTAATGGTCTTAGTTAATATCGCTGGCTTTTTCCTGACCGCCCAGGCTCTTAATTATACTTTGGCTGCTTATGCCGCCAGCGTTAAAAGGCTCTGGTCATTTTGGGCCGTTATTTTAAGCGGCCAGCTTTTGGGTGAAAAAGATATAGGCCGAAGATTAACCGCAACTGGAATAATGCTCGTTGGCATAGTGATTACGAGTTTGTTCGGATGAAAAAGATTAAACTTTCAAAATTAAAAATAAGTTATTTTCATCGCCCCGGCAAAAGAGGGACTATTATTTTTGTTCATGGTTTGGGTTGTTCCAAAGATGATTTTATAAATGTCACAAAAGCTAAGGAACTTAGAGATTACGAACTTTTTTCTTTTGATTGGCCAGGAGCTGGCGAATCAACATATCCTAAAAGTAAAGCCTTAGAAATAAAAGATTTAGTTAAGATTATTAATGCTTTTGCCATTAAATTTTCTGTTAAAAGATTTATTTTAGTCGGTCATAGCGTCGGTGCCGTAGCCGCTCTTTTATATGTTGTAAAATATCCGAAAAAAGTAGCTGGTTTTCTGAATGTAGAGGGGAGTTTGGTTTTTCAAAATGCTTGGTGGTCAAGAAAAATAAAAAAAGCCGGTTTTGACATTTTTAGAAAAAAACTTTTTCCAGATATGGTTAAAGACTTAAAAGAATCAAAAAACCGAGGATTTAAAAGATACAGCCATCAACTTAGTAATGTTTCAATAAAATCATATTTTGACTTTAGTATTTCTCACGCCAAAATTTGCAAAAATGAATATCTTCTCAAAAAGTTTTTGAAACTAAAAATACCCAAAGTTTTTATTCACGGAGCAAAAAATAAAGTCTGGCTGCCGGTTATAAAGGAACTAAAAAAGAACAGCTCTATAGTTAAAGTCATACCGAAAAGCCACCACTTTTCTTTTATTGATAATCCAAATGAATTTTATAAAATCCTTTTAGCTTTTTTAGTCGGGATTGACAAGTAATCTAAAATCCTTTATTTTCTACGAGGCCCTTAAGGAGGTAAAGAATATGAATCAAATAAAGCTTCTTGTCTTGGACTTTGATAACTGTCTCATACTCAACGAAGAGACAGGCGAAGGTTCTGAAGAAGTGAAAGACAAAGCCTGGTTTGAAGTTTTTCCTGAATACGACCAGGATATTTTAAAATCTCTTATTGAAACCGCGAAAAAAGATTTTGTTGGAGGTAAAGGAGATAGAAATGACCTTGTTATCAGTTTATGTCGCCATTTGGGGCTTGAAGAATCTAAGATTAAAGAAGAAAGTATTAAGCGGTTGAATCACTTTGATGAAATTATGCAAAGAGGTATTAAGGAAATAGGTATCTCTGAAAAAGCTCGCGGTTTCCTTTCTGATTTTTCATCTAAAATTCCGATTTACTTAAATACAGCAACGCCAACTAAAAATGTTTTAAAAAGTTTAGAACTGTTAGGTATTAAAGAATTTTTTAAGGGAGTATATGGCCGACCTGGAACAAAATTGGATAATATGAAGGCTATTTTAGCTTCCGAATCTGTAAAGTCTAGTGAAGTTATTTTTGTTGATGATCAGGAAAGTAGTTATCAAATAGCCAAAGAAGTTGGCTGTAAGTTTATTGGTATCCATACAGCCCGAAACAAGCTATGGCAGAATGATCTGCAATCCTTTCCAATCATTCGTTCAATTGATGAACTTCCTAATTTAAATTTTTAAAATCCCCTTTTCTTCTTAATTTCTGAAATTTCATTTCGGCATCAGCCCACTCGTCAGGAGTATTAACGTCGGCTTCGTAGTTTGACGGGTCTGGGATAATATAGAGTTCCACTTTATTTCCATAGAGATTTGATTTTTTTTCAAAAAGGTTTTTTGGTTTTAATACATAAATAAGATCATTCCGGCCATAACATTTTTGAGGAAAGTCCTGACTGCGGACAATCATATCTTTCAAGCTGGTTCCGTCAAAAAGAGTAATCTTTCCTTTTTTATTTCTTATTAAAGTCCAGTAAGGGGTATGGTTTGCCGGGGTTTCATTAACTGCCACAACTGAGTCGGCCCCCGTCTTTTTGAAAATCTCAATCGCTTCGTCAATGTGGCGGGTCTGTCTAAGTGGAGCAGTTGGCATCAGCATTGCTAACGCATCGGCTTTATAATTTTCGTTTCCCAAAAGCCATTCATAAGCGTGTTTAAGAGTTGGTTCGATGCCGATAGTTGGAATGGTTAATTCATCCGGCCTTAGAAATGGCACCTCGGCCCCGTATTTCTTGGCGACTTTGGCAATCTCTTTATCGTCGGTGGAGACAATGACTCGGTCCAGATGCTTACTTTTAAGCGCTCCCAAAATCGTCCAGGCAATCATCGGCTTGCCGCAAAAGGTCCTTATATTTTTCCTGGGTATTCTCTTTGACCCGCCCCGAGCAGGAATTATTGCTACGATTTTCAATTTCTTCATGGATCCTAAATTATCATTTACTTTACTTATTGTCTAATTGATATTTTTGTAATTCTGTATTAAGCTAAAAAACTATGACTAATCTAATCGGCATCATGCAGGGGCGGCTTTCGCCATCACAGGAAGGTAGATTTCAGTTCTTTCCTAATGATTGGCAGGCAGAATTTAAGGTTGTCAAAGACTTGGGCTTTGATTTGATTGAGTGGTTTGTTGACTATAGAGAAGACGGTCCGAACTCGATCGGTTTATGGACAAGCGATTCAACTAGAAGGCAGATTGATGAAGTTTCTGAAATAGTATCTGTTGTTTCGGCTGATTGCGGCCGGCTGGGGCTTTCCGGAAAAAGTTTTTCCGAAAAGTTATTTAAAGATTTTATCTCATCGGCCGCCGGAAAAATCAAAACATTCAACATTCCGCTTCTTGAAGAAGCTTCAATTAAAGACGAGTCAGTCAGAAGAGAAGCCTTTGAGAATATAAAACCAATTTTAGAATATGCTGATAAATTTAATGTTCGGATTGGTTTTGAAGCAGATTTAAGAGCCGAAGAACTTTTGGATTTTATAAATAAAGTAAATTCTCCAAGAATTGGCGTTTGCTATGATATAGGTAATTGTACTTCTTACGGTTTTAATTGTCCGGAGGAAATAAGAATTTTAGGCGATAAAATTTTTGAAGTTCACTTAAAAGACCGGAAAGTCTGCGGCGACCAATCAATGCTTTTAGGAACCGGCGACGCTGATTTTGACGGTTGCTTTTTAGCCCTGAAAGAGATAGGCTATAAAGGCAATTATGTTCTTCAGGCCTGGCGCGGAGAGGATTATTTAGGTGACGCCAAAAAGCAGTTGGAGTTTACTAAAAATAAACTAAATAAAATCTAAAAATGTCTAAATCGCTTGAATCTTTTTCATTAAAAGACAAAGTAGTCATTATTACCGGCGGAACCGGCAATTTGGGCGTTGATTATTGCGCTGGTTTGCTTAAAGCCGGAGCTATGGTCGTATCCTGGGATTTGAATCCTAAAACAGAAGAAGTTTCAAAGAAGCTTAAAGAACTCGGCGCCGATATCAGTAAATTTCACAATCTTAGAGTTGATATTACCAATGAAGCAGAAGTCCAGTCAGCAGTTAAAAATGCAGTTGAATCTTTTGGCAAAATCGATGCTTTAGTAAATAACGCGGCAATGAACCCGGCCGTTGGGACCGAGGAATCAAAAAAACTATTTGTTCCTTACGAGGAGTATCCGATAGAGCTTTGGGAAAAAGAATTGAAGGTTAATCTGACCGGAATGATGATTTGTACTAAGGCCGTGGCACCAATAATGATGAAACAAAAAAGCGGTTCAATAGTAAATGTTGCTTCAGAGGTTTCTAATATTGCTCATGACCACAGGGTTTATAACGAACCGAATAAATTCAAGTCAGTTGCTTACGTAACCACTAAAACAGGCATTTTAGGTTTAACAAGACAGTGGGCGGCTCGGCTCGGTTCTCATAATGTTCGAGTAAATGCTTTTTCTCCTGGAGGGGTTCAGTCACCAAATGTGCCCCAAGATTTTGCCGCAAGATTCGGTAGTTTGAATATGTTTGGCCGGATGGCTAAGCCCGGAGAATATAACGGGGTAATTATTTTTCTTTGTTCTGACGCTTCATCTTTTATGACCGGCGCCAATCTGACCGTTGACGGCGGCAAGAGCGCCTGGTAAATTTAATCAAGTGAATAATCTTATTGCCAAACTGGTTAATTTTATTCGTCCGCGGCCTCTTTCGGAAACAAAAGGCATAAATATTGCCGGCATTTCAATAGGTAAAAGCTATCCTTGTTTTTTTGTTGCTGAAATCGGAATTAACCATAATGGCTCGATTGAGATTGCCAAAAAACTTATTGATGCGGCGGTTGAGGCTGGCGTCCAGGCGGTAAAGTTCCAAAAGCGGACAGTGCCGGCTGTTTATTCGGCTGAAGAATTGGCAAAGCCAAGAGCAGTGGATAGGGGAGTTTTGGAAAATGCGATTAAGCGCGGCGTTTTGTCAAAAGATTCAGCCGATCGTTTAGGGAAGTCTGATTTCAAAGATAGCACCAACGGCGATTTGAAATGGGCTTTGGAGTTTACTGAAAGTGAATATAAGGAGATTGATCGTTATTGCAAAGAAAAAGGAATCTTTTGGTTTGCTTCAGCTTGGGATGAAGCCAGCGTTGATTTTTTGGAAAAGTTTAATCCGCCCTGCCACAAAGTCGCTTCAGCCATGCTTACTCACACCGGAATTTTAAATAAATTAAGGGCCGCAGGCAGGCCGGTTATCGCTTCAACCGGAATGAGCACGATGGAAGAAATAAATAATGCCGTGAGGATATTAAACAGTGTTCCATTAGTTTTGCTTCATACCGTCTCTACTTATCCGGCCAAAGAAGAGGAAGTTAATTTGAGGGCCATCGCTAAATTCAGAAATGAATTTCCGGAAGCTCCGATTGGCTATAGCGGTCATGAACCGGGCATCGGCGCTTCCATTGCCGCCGCAACTTTGGGAGCCCACGTGATTGAACGGCATATCACCTTGGATAAAAAAATGTTCGGCACTGATCAGTCAGCGAGCCTCGAGCCGCAGGAATTCGCCCAGCTCATCAAGGAAGTAAGAGAGATGGAAGCCGCTTTCGGCGACGGCATTAAACGGATCTGGCCCTCGGAGATTCCGATTAAAGAAAAGTTAAGGAAGGTTTAAATAATTTTTTAGAATCTGTTTAGTCCGCTTTAAGCGGTTTTTTTGTTGACAAATATTTGACTTTCTTTTATTTTATCTATGGCAATTTCACAAGGAGGTGGTGGTTGACTAAAAACTTTTTGTTCGTTTGCGGCGACATCGGCGGTACCATGATGATGATTCCGGTGGCTCAAGTTCTTCAGTCTGTCGGCCATAATGTGAAATTTGTGGCTGATGGTGAAGGAATTGGCTATCAAAAGTTACTTGAGGCCAGAGTCAGCTTTGAGGTTCATTTCGAGCCAAATTATCACGGCTCAAATGATGAGATTGACCTTGTTTTTATCAGCACCTGTGCCAGTGCCAACAAGGTCGAGAAATCCTACGCCCAGGCCTTTCATGGAGTCAGGCCAGTGGTTTTTGGCGCCGACGGGTTTTTCAACCACGGCTACAAGTGGCGCGAGGATGTTGCCGATTTCTGGTTCGCCATCAACGAGGCCCATGCTGAGGCGATTCGCAGATTGCGGCCAGGTCTTGATTTCATAAAGGTTAAGGTAGTGGGCCAGCCTGCTTTTGACGCCTGTCTTGATCTGATTCCATTGAGGGATCAGATTCGGCAGAAGATACGGTCAGAGCTTAGAATCAGTGATGAGGAATCAGTCTTCTTGTGGTGGTCCCAAGGAATGTCCGAGGTGATTGAGGAAGACGTTGAGATGGTTCAAACGGCTATCCAACAGATGCCGTCAGTTACTCCCCGGCCTGTTTTCATTCCCCGGATACATCCGAAGTTAGATAAACTTCGTGAAGGGTTCGTGGCTGAAATCAGGAAAACTGTCGCGGATTGCTGTGAGAAGGAGGGGGTGCGCCTGGTTCAGGCAGATAAGGTCCAGAATGAACACTTGTGCCTGTCAGCCGAAGCGGTTCTTTCAATCACTGCAACCGATGACATCAAGAACTGGTTGATGGGCGGTCCGCCGGTGATTCATCTGATGGGGCCACGCGTCAGGCAGTGGTTTGAAGAATCCTTGCGGCTAACTCCGCCGGACTATCTGCCAGACGTCCAGGCAGGAGAGGCTTTGGCCGTGAGGGCTGAAAGTGATTGGCCTTCAGCCATTACCGATGCATTGGATCAGGAGAAAGTGAGGTTCTTGCGCCGCAACTGGCAGATGCCTGAAGCCAGCGCTACGGACAGGGCAGCTAACACCCTGATTGAAATTGTTAGCTGAAATTGTTAGTCAAGGGTGACTGCCTCCATGCGGTCACCCTTTCTTTATTTTTATACGATAAAATGATAAAAAGATTTATATTTTATTATGAAACTTGCTAAATTTAAACTTAAACCACTTGATGGTTCGCCTTATGTAAGTGCCAATTGCTGGGAAGTAGTTCTTAAAGCGGTTGAACAGCAAGCCAAATCAGAGAAAACAGTTCGTTATTTAGAGTGGGGAAGCGGCAATAGTACCATCAGTTTGGTAAAAACCGGTCTTAATTTAGGCGCAGATTTTGAGTTTGTTTCAATTGAACACGAAACTGCTTTTTTCCCTTGGCTTGCTGAATCGGTTTTGGATGCATTAGGCAGTTATAAATCAAAAACTAAAATATCCTGGCAAATCCTAAAAGGGCCGATAATATCTTGGCCTCAATTAAAAGAAGTTTTAGTAGAAAAACGAACTTTGAAATCGGCTTTCTTAAATTGGCAAATTCTTTTAGGTAATAAACGGTTGCAGTATGTCGATGGGTTTGAACCTAAATTCGATTTTTCTTTTTTCAAATTTATAAAACAAGCAGTGAAACTGGTACTGGTGGAATTAAGCTACTGGATTTGGCTGATTAAGGGTCTAAGCCGTGGTTTAAGAACTAAAACAAGTCTTGTTAAAAGATATGAATTAAGTTCTCCCATATTCACGATGGAAAGAGAGGAGATAAAAAAGAAAAAGTTTTTTGAATATTTCAAAAAGAAGCCGACAGCCGGTTGTTTAAAGATTCAGTCGGATAATCTAAATATTGAACTTTGGCATCTGCCTGAAATCAGGACGATTTTTTGGAACAGGGGATTGCTTTTAGACGGCTCTCCGGTTCAATTGCCCGATTACGTTGGGATTCCTCTTGAAGGAAAATTCGATATTATTTTCGTTGACGGAAGAGCCAGAGTTTCTTGTATTAAGAGGGTATATCGTGATAAATTATTAAAACAAAGAGGATGGCTTTTTGTTCATGATGCTTTTAGAATTGAAATGGCCGAAGGGTTCAAGTTGTTCAGTAATTCATTTAAATTTATCCGAGGATCAAATGTGATGTTGAATGGTCAGAAACGGGCTTACGAAGAATTTGGTCCTCCTTTAATTCAAGCAGGGGATACAGTTGAAGCTTTGAAGCCGGAAATAATGCAGGAATTATTCGTTTACCAGAATTTATGAAAAAAAGATTCAGGTCTTTATTTGATAGATTCTACGAAGCCCCAAGAAGGTTTGCCGGCGGGCCTGTTTTAAATCTTTTTGGGTATCATATTCTGCGGATTTTATTTTTTAATCTGGCCTTTTATTTCCGAAAAAAGAGAATTACCGAAGATGAACCAAGTAGGGCCATACTTAGTCAGATTTTAAATGACGGTGTTGCCGTCGTCCCTGATTTTTTTCCGGAAGACATTTTTTTGAAAATCAAAGAAGAATGCGATAACTTGAATATCGAAGTAGTTAACGAGCGGGCGCCGCATATCCAGCGCACCTCTTTTGTCAGAGATGACCGACATAATTGGGCTCCGGTGCTTGAAAAATATTTATCTAACAATCAAGTGATCAATGATATTGCTTCATCGCTTCTTCGCCGGGATATACTGATCACTCCGAAAGTAGCGGTAGAGAAAAGTTTTTTTCATAAAGAAGATTTAGGCAAGGAAACAACCGATGTCCGGTCAGACAACTTGCATTTTGATGTGAGTTACCCGACTCTTATCTGTTTTCTGTACCTGAATGATATAGATGAAAAGAATGCCGCTTTTACTTATGTCAAAGGTTCTCATAGGCTTACTTTGGCCCGGTTATGGATGGAATACAAGATGAGCTTGTCTTTTTACTGGAAATGGAATAAAAAACAGCGCGAAAGGGAAACACCGGAAGTTAGCTTGGAATTTGTGAAGAAGCAAGGAATGGAGCCGACTCAGCTTTCCGGAAAAAGAAATACTTTAGTAATGGCCAATACTATGGGTTTTCATAGTAGGGGCAAATATCTCAGCACTACTCCCCGCGAAATCGCCTATACTGCTTACAGAGAGCTGGAATCGCTGAAGTATTGGAAACGGAAATTTGCCGCCAACAAGGCCTAAATTAAATTTCATTTATATGGAAATACTCCATTGGCCTATTGATGAAGAGTTGAAAAAAGAAACCCTTGAACATTATCGGACAAACTTAGCGATCAAACTGAAAGAAGAAGATCCCCTAAGCATTATTCATCAGATTACATTTGACAGTGCGGCAGAAGCCATAACTTTAGGCGATATAAAAAAACTTTTTGATTTTGCAGAAAGAAAATTTCTAAAGAAAAAAATTGCAGGAATAGGGCTGGAAGTAGGGGCCGGGCCGGGGACATTCAGTTCGGTTTTGGCCAGTTTTGATTCGGTGGGGAAAATGTATGCCGTAGAAGTTTGCGAGCCGATAGTGGAACTCTTAGGGCCTAAAGTAGCAGAGTATATTTTGGGAGAAAGGAAAAATAAAGTAGAAGGAGTTGTGGGCAGTTTTGACAGAATCGAATTACCCGATGAATCAGTAGATTTTGTTTTCGATTTTTTTTCCCTGCATCATTCCAATAATCTGGCTAAGACTTTGAAGGAGTGCAACAGAATATTGAAGAAAGGCGGTTTTATTTTTTGTTTTGACAAAGCCAGGCCCGATTACTTCACCCAAAATGACTTGAGCGAATTGCTTGATAGAGAATGTTCAGAGCAAGAAAAAAGATTTTTCGGTTTGCCCGCGGATAGAAAACTTACCAGGAGAATGTGCGGAGAAAAAGAATACCAGTTGAAGGATTGGTTTTCTTCATTTGAAAAAGCCGGTTTCTCAAAAATAGATCATTTTTACCTTGCCAAAACAACCGGAAAAAGATTAATCAAAAATTTTATTTCGATACTGCCTGTATTTATTCAGATTAGATTGAACAAACTTTTGCCTGAACCGAAATACAGCCATAATTTTATTTTATCGTCTGAAAACAAAGTTTTTTCCAGATTTGTAAATCCGTTTCCTAAAGAGATTTCTTTACTCATTGCTTATCGCTGATCTTTCAGTTTTTTCATTTCCATTTCCCAGAGCAGGAAATTATAGAAAAGACCGACGAGATAGACAGAAAGAGCCGCCCCGATTATGCCCCAAATCCCCCAGATTTTTCCCAAAACTAAAAACAAGATTATTCTGGCAAGATGAGGGAAAGAACTGCTTAGATATATTGTCTTGATCATTTTGTGGCTCCTGAATATGCTGCCTATATAGACGGCAGGGACTAAAATAATAAAGGAAAGAGATAAAACCTGGGAGTAAATTATTGACTCTAGATACTTTGGAAAAAATAATCCAAAAAAAATCGGAGCAAAAAGTATATAGACTAAACTTATTGCCGCTCCTATGGCTACCCCCTGAATGATCCTTTTGTAAAATATCTTTTTTATTTCTTTTATTTCTTTTTGGGTCATCTTGGGAATTAAAACTGCTTCCGCGCTTTTTAAAAGACCCTTGATCCGTTCGGGCATCAATGAAGCAAATGAATAAACCGCCAAAGGGGCCGGGCCTAAAAACTGGAAAGCGGCGATTTTGTCTATGTATTGGGAAATGGTTGAAAAAACATTCACCGCCGTCAGATGGCTGCTGTAATTAAGAAGCTCTTTTTTGGCTTCTTCGGGCATTTCTTCAGGTTGCAAAATTTTAACTGTTTTTTTATAGAAAAAGATTCTGGGCAGGAATGTCGCCAGAGAATACGCAGCCACCAGTATTATTATATTTTTAGTGAAGATAATGGTGATTGTCATTAGACCGGCGAAAAATGCGGCAGCAGCAATACTGTAAAGACTGATTTTTTTAAATTCTTTTTTGCCGGTCAGAAATGATCCGTAGGTGTTTAGGGCGGCATTAAGAGGCGAGAAAGCCGCCAGAATAAAAATAGAATAGGCAAAAACCAGATTCCCTTTTATTAGATAATATGAGCCAAGTCCTGCCGCCGCCAGTGTAAAAAGAAAGTTCCATTTCAGCTGAATTTTTACGGAAAATTTGAGCGCGCCGTCATATCCTTTAGAGACTGCCTGGTTTACTGCTGTGTTCATTCCAGTCAAAGTCAAGAATCCGAGTGAACTAACCAGCGAAAGGATATATTTGTACATACCGTATGTCTCTTTTGAAATTAGATTTGCGAAAATAACAACAACAATCAAAGAGAGCAGGGAGTCTATTATAAAGCTGAAGAAAGCCCAGCCGCCGCCCCGGGCGATATAATGCATATCAATGCCGGTTGATTTCTGAAGCTGGGTCAGGAAGTCATTGGCTTTTCTTTTCGTTTCTTGGGTCATTTTTATTGACCTTTATGAAAACACAAAAATCATTTTTTTTCAATAAAAAGATGTGGGACTCAAAAGAGTCCCACAGAAGGAGTTATTCTGTCCGCGGATCACTGTTCATTCTGCCGCGGGCAAAAGAAGTGACCGAAGCGCTCTCCGGCTCTTCCATCCCATCGTAACGATGCGGCGGCTTGGGTATTATTTTTTGTTTGAACCGCAGTGAAACTTTTTTTGGTTTCTCCATCGCCTTCAGGCTTTGGGGTTTTTCCATCTCTTTTCCTCCTTCGCTGAAGTTGGTGGTGTACTGATTTAATTTTTTAAAAAAATAAAAAAAATGTAAATAGAAAAGTGTTGATAATATAGCGAAAAGCTTCCCCTAGTATAGTCATAATCAGAGCCTCTCGGGTACAGCCTCCTTCTTCTCTCTTTGTTCGTAAAACAAATAATCCTCACTCA
>ERZ1292623.189-Hain-H51-01um-R1-189-length-69793-cov-23_pt1 | contig 69793 bp, 65 predicted proteins | sample MGYA00564398_ERZ1292623 | MGnify/ENA primary metagenome ERZ1292623 (study PRJEB36523, sample SAMEA6512633) | groundwater metagenome | collected 2019-01-07 | study: AquaDiva: Metagenomics assemblies of 32 groundwater samples
CGTTAACAATTTTTGTATCCGCCGGCTGGGATTTCAACTTATCAATCGCCATTTTGCCGACTTCTTTGTCAAAAGCCAGCTGATTTTTGTCGCGTTTAATTTTCGCGACTTCGTTAAGATAGGCGTTGCCTTTCCATTCGCCCTTATCATATTGGGCTTCTGAAGCAAAACGCGGTCCGGCGCAACCTACTAACAAAACTGCCATACAAATAAAACCTATCAACGCTATATTTTTCATAGCGCACCTCCTTTTTTATTCTTTATTTTAAATTAAAAACCAGTCTTAAGGACTGATAAAATATAAGCATAAATATTTATTTTTGTCAATCTCTATCTAAATATTATTCTAGAATTAGAATTGTAATTGGGATTTATATCACCATCGGGCATATATAAAGGTTGAGTAGGGCCGATAAGATCTGTATCTTTTGTTATATTATTACCCCCCCCGCCACCCGAAGGGCCAATAATACTTCCCACTATCGCGTTTATGCTAACAGCCAGCAAAGCCACGGCAATGGCAATGGCGGCATAAATAATTTTATGATTCGCGCTTTTGATTTTTTCCGGTTCAGCTCCGGCAGTCAAATAAGTGAAAGCCGCCAAAATCACCATAAAAGCCGAAATAATAAAGAAAATTGTGTAAGTCCAACGAAGAATAATTATAAGAATATTAACTACGCCAGGAGCGTCTGAAATAGGAGATTTAATACCGGTTGGATTAATAGCACTACCACCAGCAGGTAAATTTTTATTTATATCATAATCCGGCACTCCTACAGAAAAACAAATCGGTAATAATATTACATTAGTAAAAATTAATAAAATTAAAATATATTTAATTTCTTTAAACATAAATTAAAAATTAGTTAACCCCGACAAAACTGCCAATAATCTGTGCGGCGCCGACCGAAATTAAAGCCACAATAATAGCAATGGCCGCATAAATAATTTTATGATTCGCGCTTTTGATTTTTTCCGGGTCATCACCGCCAGTCAAATAAGTAAACGCCGCTAAAATAACAAATCCAATCGCCACAATAAAAAACGCTTGATACATTACTTTCACGATATTATTAAGAATTTTCATAATATCATTGACTCCTTTTACGGGAGAATCTTTCGCCTCGCCTGACACCGCTAAAACCGCGCTTCCCAAAATTGCGCTCAACGCCAAAACCATTATTATACCCATTGAAATTTTAGAAAGTTTTTTCATATTCTTCTTTTATCTCATTTTTAAACGCTTCCAAATCTGTTTTTTTAGCAGTTGTTTCCAAAACATCCTCAAAGCCCCTCTGGATCATTATTGCCAATTTTTCAAGAGTAATTTTTTTCATTTTGGTTTAATAAACGCTTCTTGATTGCCGGTTATTATTTGTCCCATTATATAAATAACTCCCCAAGAACACAAGACTATAATATAGCCCACCACAGCCCAAAGAATGACGTCTTTGCCGGATTTCACTTTTTCAGGACTGTCGCCCGCGGTTAAAATAAGAAAACCGCCGTAAATAATCATTATCGCCAAAATCGGCACTCCAATTTTAATAAGATAGCCGATGATTTTTTGAATGATGTCAAAAATAGTTTTGCCGCCAAAAGGGTCGCAAAGACCATCCTTACCGTCAGGACAAGATGTTGAAACAGCAAAAACAAAATTACTTAATACAAAAGAAAAAGTTAAAAATAATACAAAAAGAAATATTTTATAATTATTTTTCATTATTATAATTATTAACTATTAAAATAAATTGTCAATAAAAAAGGGCCTCCTTGCTTACAATAGTAAGACAACGAGACCCAAAAATCAACATCTATTTTCTGGCAAGAATTTTATAAACCCCGTCTTCTCGGAGGGATTTAACGAAAATTATCCTGCCAGTGCGGGATTGGACAACCCTATTGGGGCCGTCAATGTCCGTCGTTCCGTTATCCCAAACCCGCCTTACTTCCACGGTAGGGTCATGAGTTACGCAGTCCTTCGAGGGAAGCGTAATTTTCACCCAACAGCTGTTTTTCACAGGGAATTTAACTTCTCCAACCTTTTTTATATCAAGATTGGAAAAGTTGTATTCTCCGTCGGCGCAAAGCGGAAAATCGGTTGCTGTTTGTGCTGCCGCGGCTGATGTTTTTGTCGACGCTGACGGTTTTGATTCCGGCCATAAAACAATCATAATAATAACCGACATCAAAACAGCTGTTCCCCCGCTTATCCACCATGTCCAAACAGGAACCTTAGAAACCTTATCGTCTGCCATAATTACCTCCCTAAAATTTTAGCCACTAGATCGGGGCCAATTTTTTCAATCATCGCTCGCGTCTCTTGAGAAACATTCCATTTTGACTCGGAAATTGTTTTAGAAACTTTTCCACGTTCAGTTTGGATTATCTCAAGCGACTGCTCATTTGAGAAACCAAGTTTTTTAAGACTTTCTATACGTTCAGCTATGTGGGTAAGCTCAATGGTTTCAGCTTTTTGCTCGCGTTTTTCAATAGCTTCTTTCTGAGCTGCCTCCGCGAGTTTCCCCTTAGGCTTTATACTTGTTACATTGACCCTGTTGAGAACTATGCCCAAGGTTTCAAGAATAAGCTTTCCGTTACCCCTTCTCAACTCAAAGGTAATATTATTTATTTCTTGCGAATCAGCTTGCTTCGGGTCTTCTCCTAAAATTACTGCAACAATTTCCGCAAGAAATTCTCGCTTCATTTTAATGGCATCTTCCCATGTATTTGGCTTTCTGTTTGGGTCAGCGGCAAATTCCCTTACAGCTTCCTCAACCACATCATTAAGAATATTTTTTACTCCCGATTCTCCGCCAGAATTTAGATATTCTATAAGATGATTCTCATCGGGTTTCCATGTAAGAGATGCTTTGACCTCAATTTCCGCCATATCTTCCGATGTTCTTACTTCATCGGGCAACAAATCATGGTTTTTTTTAGTCATATCAACTAATATACAACCATGCCAATAAGGATATATAGGGAAAAAATTCCATCCCTCATCCACTACTTCATTCGTTCTTTCACCCCATATCGTTCTTATTCCTTTATGGGGAGGATTCGCCGGAATTTTACGCAATCCTTGTAAAAAGAACGCGCAAATTATGAAAAAAATTATTCCAACTATTATTCCAACTATTCCTATCATCTCATCCTCCTCGGCTATTCAGCCATTTCTTTCTGTTATTTTCTTTACCGCTCTATGAGCGGTTTTTCCTTATTTTATTTTTAAAATCCAAGAGCAAATTTTACTTATTTCGCCCTTGAAAAATTGAAAAGATTATCATTATTCTTGCTACCATTAATGGTAGCAAGAATAAAAATCCATTCATTTTGCTTTATTTATAAAAGCATAAAATAATTAAAAAGTCAATGGCGACTGGTAATGCCCACACACATTTGGCGGTTTTTATCCCAAGCCATTAGGATTGGGATATGCGTATAAATATATACAAAACTAATGGCCAAAGAACTAGCAAAATGAACAAGTTCAATAAACTAACGCAATAATAAAAAATGATATACTCCACATTTTTGCTACTATCAATGGTAGCAAAATTATAATGAAACTGGTAAAATAATTAAAAATAGGTAAAGGTCGCGTTGCGCGTAAAATTTGAAAAACATTACTATTATGAAAAATTTATCCGACTTTAATGACCGAAAAGAGTGGGAAGAATTTGTTTGGTTGGAATTTTTACAAAATCTTAATAAAATAAAATCAACCCAACAATTAAAAGAAGTATTAGAATTGGTATTAAGCGAAAAAGAAAAAAAATTGATTATCAAAAGAATTATTTCTGCTTCCTTAATAAGCCAAGGGAAAAAATACAGGGAGATAGGAGATATTTTGTGGCTTTCGCATAGTACAATCAGCGCGGTTAAAAAAAGTTTTCTAAAAAAATCGGCTTATCGCGGTTATCAATATTATATAAATCAAAACACCCAATTAAAAAATAATTCACAAGAAAATAAAATTGAAAAAATAACGATTGACGACTTGGGGGAAGCGACGATTGATTTAATGGATTGGTTTGCCAGATTTTTCATTCTTATCCGAACGCACGGCAAAGACAGGTGGAAATTCTTAGACCAAGGATATAGAGAAAATTTAAAATATAGAAAAAAATAAAATCTCCGATATTATTCTTGCTACCATTGATGGTAGCAAGAATAATATAACTAACTTAAAGAGTGTAAATAATTAAGGCGTTTAGATAATTAAAATATATAAAAAGCACGGACAATTAAATATTCTCATCAACAAAATTAACAAATGGAATAATCCCCAAATTTCCAAGGAACAAATTCGCCGCCGCCGATGGCGGAAAGAACCATATTAATAATCATCCATGCGCCCAAAGCGATAAAAACGCCGATAATCGCCGATTGAATCATTTTTCTGCCTTGCGAAACTTTTTCCGTGGAATCGCCGGCGGTCATAATCGTCAAACCGCCCCAAACGATAAAAACTACAACCAAAGGGATAGCAATATCGTAAAGCGCGAAATTGATGACTTTTCCAACTAAAATAATAAGGTCACAGAATTGACAACCCTTTCCGTCATGAGATTCCGGTCCGCAAGGAACCAAACCAGCCGCTTGAACAAAATTAAAAAATAAAAATGTAAATATCAAAATAACAATGAAAAATGTTAAAATTTTTAAATTATTTTTTAATTTTAAATTGTAATTTTCCATTTTAATTTTTAAATTCTAAATTATAATGAATTAACTTCATTCTCCGCTTGTTCCAACGCGCGGTCAACTGATAATCTGCCGCTTGAAATTGATTCTATCATATCGGAAAAAATCCGCCTAACCGCGCCGCTGTCCGGCTGAGGCCATGATTTCGCGGTTAACGCCTGTTGACTGAAAACTCCCAAATCCAAATCATTGAGATATTTTTGAATCAAACTTCTCAAGGCCGGCGGCCTTTTTGATTCTTGAATATATTTTTCGGCAACCGTCGGGTCGGCGGTAAAATACATAATGAAATTCCAGGCAATTTCCGGATTACGGCTTTGATTGGAAACCGCCAACCCCCAATAATCGGCGTAATTTACCGGCTGGCTCGTTCCGGCCGATTGAATCATCGGTGCGACTGCTAAATTCAAAAAAGGATTTTTCGCCTTAATAACGGAAATTGATGATTGATAATTAAAAATCGCCGCCACCGTTCCCTGGCTAAAACCGTCCAAAGAATCGCGGAAATTGTCGTTCCAAGTATAAACGGAATTGCTCGGATTGCTGAATTGAAGATAAAAATTCAACGGTTTTTCTCCGCCGTTTCTCGCAAAATCAACATTTCCCGCCTGGTCAATCATTTGCATTCCGGATTGAAGCATTATCAGGCTTAAAAGGTCTGTTGCTTTATCAATGCTTTTTTCCGAACCGCCGATGGCGGCCGCGGCTTTGACAACTTTATTACCAAAATCCAACTCCCTTAATCGCGGAATAACATATTGAAATTCATTCCAATTTTTCGGCACCACTGCCACTCCCTTAGCGTCAAAAAAATCTTTATTGTAAAGAAAGGCCAATGTGTCAATGTAAATCGGCAAAGCGTAAATCCCGTTGTTTCCGGAAAAATCCGCTTCCACCACTTGCGGAAATAATTGCCTTAACTGCGTTATGGAAAATCCGCTTACTGCCGGCAACGGCAATAATCTGCTTGCATGCTTCGACAGCCAAGTATTGTGAAGCATTAAAATATCCGGCGCCTGACCACTGGCCATCGCGTCAACCAATCTCTTTTCGTAATCGCTCTCGCTGAATTGCGTATAAGCTATTCTTGCTGCTTTATTAACTTGCGAATAAGAATCAATAACCGGTCGAATAAATTGTTCATCTTCCACTCCCCAAAAATTTATTTCTGTCTGTTCTTCATTGCCGATTGCGCCGAGGTTAGAACCGCTATTTTGTTTTCTTCCCGGTAAAACTCCGACAAAAATTAAAATCGCGATTATCACAATTAACGCAACGCCGAAAATAATTATTATTTGATTACGAGTTAAGTTCACCCCCACACCACAACGAGTTTATATTTTACTCCATGTAATATATGGAATAAAAATTTCATTCGTTTATGTTTTTTATATAATCTTATTTTTTACCTCCACAACTCGTTTGGTGTGGGGGTTCATAATATTACCACTCCCATTACTTTGTCTCTTTCTTTTAATTTCATAATTTTCACGCCGCTGGTGGCGCGACCGGCTGTTCTGATGGCGGAAATTTTCGTTCTTATTATCTGGCCTTTTGATGAAAGCGCCAATAATTCCTCTTCTTCACTTATAATCTGAATTGCGACTATAAAACCAGTTTTAGTAGTAATTTTTGCGACTTTAATTCCGCTGCCTCCTCGACTCTGAGTTTTATATTCTTTTAATGATGTCTGTTTAGCAAAACCATTCTCCGTTACTACCAATATCTTACTACTTATTACTTGTTGCTTGCTACTTATTATATCAAGTCCTGCCACAAAATCACCCCCCTTCAATCTGATTGCCGAAACTCCAGCCGCTCCTCTTCCCATCGGCCGCAATTGCAATTCTTTAAATCTTATTGCTTGTCCTTTTACAGTCGCCAAAATTATCTCGTCTTTCCCCGACGAAAGCTTAACCCATTTAAGAGAATCTCCCGCTTTAAGACCAATGGCGATAATACCCGTCCGCCTTACATTTTCAAATTCTTCCAGCGCCGTTTTTTTAATAACGCCTTTTTTAGTCACCATCACCAAAAAATTTTTTGATCCGTGCGGATAATTCACGATTGCATTAACATTTTCATCCGATGGAATTTCAAGAAAATTCTGGACCAGTTTTCCTTTTGATGTCCGCGTCCCGACCGGAATCTCATAAACTTTTGTCTGAAAGGCGCGGCCTTTGTCCGTAAAGAATAAAATATTGTCATGGGTGCTGGCGGAAATAAAATGGCTCAAAAAATCTTCTTCGCCGACTTCGGAACCGATAAGTCCCTTACCGCCACGCTTCTGCGATTTAAAAGTTTGCGGCGGCATTCTTTTAACATAGCCGTCGGCAGTCATCACAATAACCGTCTCTTCCAAAGGAACCAAGTCTTCCTCTTTGAATTCCTTGAGTCCGGAAGCGACAATTTGCGTGCGGCGCTCGCCTTTGTATTTTTCTTTAAGTTCCGCTAATTCATCCTTGATAATTTTTAAAATCTTTTGAGAGCTTTTAAGCAAAATTTCCAACTCTTTTATTAATTTCATTTTTTCCGCCAATTCGTCTTCTATTTTTTTCCTTTCCAAAGCCGCCAAAGTGGCAAGCTTCATATCAAGAATGGCGTTCGCCTGAATTTCCGTAAGTTTGAATTTTTTAATCAAATTTTCCCGCGCTTCGTCGCGGTCTTTTGATTTCTTAATTGTTTCAATTATTTTATCAATAACGGACAACGCTTTTGCCAATCCTTCTAAAATATGGGCGCGTTCTTTGGCCTTTTTCAATTCAAATTCCGCGCGGCGACGAACCACTTCTTTGCGATGTTCAATATAAAATTCCAAAATATCTTTAAGCGACATTGTTTGCGGTTGAATACCGCCGGCCAATGCAATCATATTAAGATTGAAATTTTTTTGTAAATCCGTGTATTTAAAAAGCTGGTTTAAAATTTTCTGCGCCGAAACGTCCGATTTCAATTCAACGACAATCCTCATTCCTTCGCGGTCGCTTTCGTCGCGCAAATCCTTAATTCCTTCTACTTTCTTTTCCTGAACCAAGCTCGCAATTTTTATAATCAATTCTGACTTATTCACCTGATAAGGAATTTCCGTGATAATGATATTTAATTGATTTTTGGCGCGCTCCTGAATTTCGACCTTCGCCCTCACGGTAATGGGCCCGCGTCCGTTGGAATAAGCATCCGCAATCGCTTTTTTATCGTAAATAATTCCTCCGGTCGGAAAATCCGGGCCTTTAATGAAATTTAAAAGGTCTCCAGCCGCTACTTTGGGATTGTCTATTAAATGAAGAACGGCATCAATTACTTCATGAAGATTATGCGGAGGAATGCTGGTCGCCATGCCAACGGCGATTCCGGAAGTTCCATTTAAAAGAAGATGAGGCAATTTGGCCGGCAAAACTTTCGGCTCCTGAACGCTGCTGTCATAATTCGGCTGCCAATCAACTGTTTCTTTTTCAATATCGTATAAAAGTTCTTCGGAAATTTTTGACAAACGGCATTCGGTATAACGCATCGCCGCCTGATTGTCGCCGTCGATTGAATTGTGAACAAAAATTCCCGCCGCCAAACAAAAATTATGTGTTCCATCAATGGTTAAATCATAAACATCTTCTTTTTCTGTTAATTTTTCTATTTTAATAATTTTGTGATTCTTATTAATTTCTTGATTGATTAAATCAGAATTATTTTGAAAATATTTATTTAATCCTGTTTGCCACATTGTAGCGGCGCCATAAAAATAAATTTCATTCCTAATTTGGCTGTAATTCTGTTCATTTAATTTTAATTTTCTATTTAAAATTTCTTTGCAAATATTCAAAAATTTTAATTTTCCGGTAATGTTTGTCTTATGATTTTTATTTCCTTTAATTATTTTTTCATGCATCAAAACGCGATACTCTGGATTTTGCCAAAGCCGCTTTAATGTTTTTGTCGCTCTCTCACTGCGTTCTTTTCTTTTTTCCGGATGTTCTTGAATAAATTTTTTATTTACATCGCTAAGAAGTCGACACATTTTCTCCCCATACTCTGGATTTCTCCAATTTTTTGAATTTCTTTCAGAAAGTAATTTCGCGTATTTTTCTTTTGTAGCCGGATTAAGTAAATATTTATTCCTTCCCGCGGCGATTTTCTCTCTATAATCGGGATTTTTATGCTGTTCCGAAGCATGTTTATAGTGAATTTGCCAATGATCTTTCCAATCCATTCTTATTATATTTTCCGGACTATTATTAAGCTTATTAAAATCTATATGATGTCTTACCCTGCCTTTGGTTTTAGAATATTTTTTATGCGTTAAATTAAAATTATCAACTAAGTGATGCGTTGGCACCCATTCGTCTTTTTTCGGCTGGTATATCAACACATAACCCTCGCGATTAAGACGATCTATTTTTTCTGACAATTTTTGATATAAAGGCATCAAAGAATCCTCTGATTTTAAATCTTTCGCTTCTTTGTAGGAGCCGTCTTTCAACATAAATAGGTGGTTTGGAGTGCATTTTATTTCTTCCCTATTATCAAGCGTAACTTTTATAATTTCCGCGCCCTTTTTTGTCAGGCGAGGATTTTTTATTTCAGCAATTGAAATCAATCCAGCAGAATCAACCGTATATGTATAATTTTTTTTGCCCGATTGCGCTTCTTTTATAAGTTCTTCAAAACTTAAATTGCGTCCGTCAACTAATTTAACCGAAGTATCTTTTGTAAAACATCCCCAATTCCCCTGCCCGTCAATCAACGGATAACGCAAAGAAAAATCCTGCGCCATTCTCGCCATCGCGTCATAAACCGAAAGATCGCCGTGAGGATGGTACGATTTTAAAACTTCGCCGACAACCGCCGCCGATTTTCTGTATTTCACGCCGGCTTTTAATCCAGTTTCCCACATTGCCCAGAGTATTCTTCTTTGCACCGGCTTCAGGCCGTCGCGAACGTCCGGCAAAGCGCGACTCACAATTACGGACATCGCGTAATCCAAATAAGATTCTTTTAATTCTTCCGTTATTTCCCTATTTTCAATTTTACCGATTTGTTTTTCCATTATGAAATACTAATATACTAATTCATGCGAATTATACCAATAAATACGAATATAATTATTAGTATTTATTCGTATCATTAGTATACATTCGTATATTGGCATTATATCTACTTCTCCACTTCAATAAACATTTTTCCTATTGCCTGGCTGTATAAATTTTTAATTTCATTCCAACCCGACCCGCTCACTGAACTTAGCCCGACTTTAAAAACCTGCCAAAATGAAGTTTCTTCGGAAGCCTCAATTTTTTCCGCTTTATTTTCTCCAATAGGAGAATTTAAAAAAAACAGCCAAACTGCCACGATAACCGCCATTGAAACGATACTCATTAAAATAAGCCATCGTTTTTTTGTTTGTTCATCGGATTCCTGAATTTGCTTTAATTTATTTTTTAATTTTTCAAACATGCCAATGTGATTATAATTTTATGAGCTCAATGCGAAGTAAAATTATACTATCACATTAAGCACCCTGTTAAATACCCTGTTAAATTTTTTATTTTAATAAAAGAAAATCAAAGATTTTATTTAACAGGGTAAAGGTTTTATAATCCCGTCTTCAACGAGAATAAAGCCCTTTAAACTTTCAAACTTACAACTTTGGTCTTTTTAATTTCAGCCAAATCTTTCTTTTTAATTGTTAATTTTTCCTGAACTTCGGCCTTACCTGCCTGCGCAGGCAGGTATCCTCCTTCTTCAAGAAAAATTTTCAAATCCGCGGACGGCCTCTTTAATCCGGAAATTTTAAAAAAAGACGGAACAACTATTTTCGGCGCCGTCTGTTTAATCAACTTTACAGCCATTTTTTGCTCAATAAACGGCTTGCCGCCGGCAGGAATAAATAAAACGTCAATCTCTTCCAGATGCTCGGCGACATCCGTTGCCAATGTTTCGGAAATATGCCCCAAAAAACACATTTTAATTCCTTCAATTTCAAGCAAATAAATTGTTTTAATGAATTTATCGGTTGATTCATTCGCTAATCCGTAACCGGAAATAATAACGTCTTTAATGTCGTATTCTCCGGGACCAATTATTTTAAATCCATCGCTCGCGTCATTTGAAAATCCAGACTCAATTTCTTCATTTGAAGCCAAAGTTTTCAAAAGAACGTCAAATTTAAAACGCGGCGGGGTCAAACCGCTTTGAGGAGACGGCGGGTCAATCAAAACAACCGTTTCTCCGCTTTGAATTTTAAAACAGCCTTCGCCGTAAAAAGAAATAACCATATTTTTTATAATATCACCATTACTCTTGATTTTCAATACGCGATAGTTTATTATTCACAAATTATTATGGATACAGTGCAAATAGTGAACAACAGCAAAGACATTTTGGCGCAGATTATTAAAAATGAGCCGGAACTTATTTCATTTCTGAAAGAGGGCGATTTGACGGAAGCTGAATTACTGACAAAAACTCCGAAAGCGGCTTATTTCAATTTGGGGAAATTCGGCACCGGCATCGTTTACGGCTCCGAACTTTCCAATTCAAGAGATGTCCTTAAAAATCTTAATAAGGGAGACAAGGTAAATGCCAAAATCTCCGTCGTTGAAAATGACGAGGGGTTTGTTGAACTTTCTTTGGCTGACGCTCATAAGCAAAAAGGCTGGCAAGAATTAAAAAACGTCATGGAAAGCGATGAAATTTTAACGATTAAAATAATCGGCGCCAATAGTGGCGGTCTAATCGCCAATATAAATGAAATAAAGGCCTTTTTGCCGGTTTCCCAGTTAAGCAATAAAAATTATCCGCGCGTTGAAACGAAAGAAAACGGCGAAGACGGCCAGCAAAAAAATGAAATTCTCAAAGAATTGCGAAAATTGGTAGGTCAAGAATTAAAAATAAAAATCATTGACCTAAATCCACGAACCAATAAGCTGATTATTTCCGAAAAAGCTTCCGAAGAAGAGGATATTAAAAAATTGCTTGAAAATTATAAAGTGGGCGACGTTATTGAAGGAATCGTTTCCGGCGTTGCCGATTTTGGCGCGTTTATTCGTTTTATTGATAATCCGTCAATTGAAGGATTTGTGCATATCTCCGAATTTGACCATAAAATTATAGATAGCCCGAAAGAAATAGTAAAAATTGACGATGTGGTAAAAGTAAAAATTACGGAAATAAAAAATAATCAGGTCAATCTTTCACTTAAAGCTTTAAAGACGGACCCGTGGATAAACGCCGAAGAAAAATTAAAAGAAGGCCAGGAGATTAAAGGTGTTGTCAATAAATTCAGCCCGTTTGGCGCGCTTGTAAATTTTGAAAATAATTTACAGGGAGCAATTCACGTCTCCGAATTCGGAAGCTTGGAAGAAATGAAAAAGCAAATTGAAATCGGTAAAAAATACCTTTTTGTCGTTTCTTCAATAAAGCCGCAAGAACGAAGAATACTCCTTAAACTGAAAAAAGAAGAATAAAACTTTTCCACAAACAAACTATTGCTATTTTTTAAACTTTGTCTTATAATTTTAACTTGTTCTTTTAAAATTAAAATAAAGAAATTTGGGGGCGAAAATATAAACCATTTAACCTAAATTGAGGAGGATTTGATTTATGATCAATCGCAGGAAAAAACCACGACCAATGATTATCGGGTTTGTAAAAATAGAGAAGGGAGAATATGAAGCTATTTTTCAGGAAGCGCCGAAAGGAGAGATGCGCCCCCTTCGCTCATTAATAAGACATAATAAAGCCCGTATGAACCGAAACGCAAGTGGCGGGATTAATATTGTGGCAGAAGATCCCCGCGATCCCGAGGCGATATCCAACCTTGTGTTGGATATAGAAGAATTAGGAATAGGACTAAGCGTAGATGCCGAAACTATTCCCGTTTTGAATCTTTCATAATAGAGTTATTCCATCGCCCCCAACTAAATAGTCCCGCCTTGCGGGACTATAATTTTTTATAAATTGACACTCTTATTTATTGCAATATAATGTATTCGTATATGAAAAATTTCTCTAAAAATATTTTCTGGGCAATTATAGCGTTTTTAATAATAACGTTTCTTTTTTCACTCGCTTATCAGGAAAAAAAGGCGGCAGTTGTTTTAAGCCTTGACCAATTGGCGGCAAAAATCAATTCCAATGAAATTTCAAAAATCGTCGTGAGTGCGAATAATTTGGATATTGAGCTTGTGAACGGCGAAAAAGCGACCGCTAAAAAAGAATTTGAGTCGGGACTGTCTGAAACTTTGCGGAATTTTAATGTTGACGCGAACGCGTTTAAAAAAGTAAATATAGAAATCAAAGAAGAATCCGGCTGGAAATACTGGGCGAGCATTTTAATTCCCTCCCTCCTGCCCTTGCTGATTATCGGCTGGTTTTTCTGGATGATGTTTCGACAGGCCGGACGCGGAATGAGTCAGGCCATGACCTTCGGCAAAGCCAATATCAAACTTTTCACCCAGTTTAAAGACCGCATTACTTTTAACGATGTTGCCGGATTAAAAGAAGCCAAGCAAGAATTAATGGAAGTGGTGGATTTTCTGAAAAATCCGAAAAAATATCTTGATATCGGCGCGAAAATTCCTCGCGGAGTTTTATTATATGGAGCCCCGGGAACGGGAAAAACTTTATTGGCGCGCGCGGTGGCCGGTGAAGCCAATGTTCCATTTTTTCACATCTCCGGTTCGGAATTCGTGGAAATGTTTGTCGGCGTGGGAGCAAGCCGCGTTCGGGATTTATTTGACACCGCCAAGAAAGCCGGTCGGGCAATTATTTTTATTGATGAAATAGACGCCGTGGGCCGAGAAAGAGGCGCCGGACTGGGAGGCGGACACGATGAAAGAGAACAAACATTAAATCAAATTCTTGTTGAAATGGACGGGTTTGAAAAAAACGATAAGCGAATCGTTGTCGCCGCCACCAATCGGCCGGATGTTTTGGATATCGCGCTTCTGCGACCGGGCCGCTTTGACCGCCGCGTAATTCTTGATTTGCCGGACATTAATGACCGCGAAGAAATTCTGAAAATTCACGCTAAGGGGAAAATGCTGACAAAAGATGTTAATTTGCGAAAAATAGCCGAACGGACACCGGGCTTTTCCGGAGCCGATTTGGCGAATTTGCTTAACGAAGCCGCGCTTTGGGCTGCCAGAAAAAACCAAAAAGAAATCAAACAAATTGATATTTTTGAATCCATTGAAAAAGTTCTGCTCGGACCGGAACGCCGCAGTAGAGTTTTTTCCAAAAAAGAAAAAGATATTACCGCCTTCCACGAAGCCGGTCATGCCCTAGTCGCCGCTTCGCTCAAAAATGCCGACCCTGTTCATAAAGTTTCCATTGTCGCCCGCGGCCGAGCCGGCGGCTATACTTTAAAACTGCCGCTTGAAGAAACATACCTTCGCACCAAATCGCAATTTATGACAGACTTGGCAATGATGCTTGGCGGATACATTGCTGAAAAATCCGTTTTTGGAGATGTTTCCACGGGCGCGTCTAGCGACTTGCAAAGCGCCTCTTCTTTAACGCGCAAACTTATTACCAAATACGGAATGAGCGAAAAACTAGGGCCGATTACTTTTGGAAAAACCGAGGAAATGGTTTTCCTTGGCCGAGAAATCGCCACGGAAAAAAATTATTCCGAGGATGTGGCGAAACAAATAGATGAAGAAGTGAAAAATTTTATTAAAAAAGCTTATGAAGCCGCGGAAAAAATAATAAATTCACGAAGAAAAATTTTGGACGCTATCGCCAAAAATCTCATTGAAAAAGAAACTATTGAGCGCGAAGAATTTGATAATTTAATAAAAAGCTTTAAACTTAAACTTGTTGAAATAAAGTAAATAAGCGCCTGTAGCATAGCGGCTAATGCACTGAGCTTATACCTCAGGTACCGATGGTTCGAGTCCATCCAGGCGCACTTTATCAGCGCGCTTAGCTCAGTGGCAGAGCATCTCGTTTACACCGAGAGGGTCGGGGGTTCGATCCCCTCAGCGCGCACCAAAAAATAAAAAGTCAAATTTTATTTAACGGATTTTCTCTAATATCTTCGCAATAGATTCTTCTTGTTTTTCTAAATTTATCAAAATTGCCTCTATTTCCCTTTCAGCTTTTAAATTGACTTCAAAATCGTTTTCCGCCCTAAATATGGCGTGCCGTTCCTGAAGATTTTGGCTTATCATAATAAGCGGTAAAAAGAAAAGTTGAAGCATATTGGAAATAAAAACCCAAAGCACAAATGCCGGAAGCGGGTCAAAAATCAATTCCATTGGCGCAAAAATATTCCATAAAATCCAAAAAACCGTCCAAATTAAAATAATAATAAAAAATCCCGTTGTGCCGATACGGTCGGTAATCCAAACGGCGAATTTTTCCGGCGGCGTCAAACTTTCTTCATGTTTAACATTAACATTCCGAATCGGTTTTCTTTGTTTTTTTAATTCAGCCAAAGTACTCATATATAATATTTTATACTATATAATTAGCTTGTAAAGTTCGCGGCGCAAGGGTAAAATAATTTTAATTTAGAAGTATATACATAAAGGAGGGTTGGCTGAGTGGTCTAAGGCGCCGCACTCGAAATGCGGTTGGGGAGAAATCCCCTCATAGGTTCAAATCCTATACCCTCCGCCAGATAAAAAATATGTATCAAAATTTCGTAAAAATAATTAAAAAAGTTATGCCCGCCATAGTATCTGTTGTTGTTTCCGAAAATCTTAAAGAAATTCCGAAAAAATTCATTACTCCGGCAACGCAAAAAAAATTGAAAAAAATCGTTGACGGCAACGGCGATATTGAAGTTGGCGGCGGTTCGGGATTTATTGTTGATAAATCCGGCCTTATTGCTACAAGTAAACACATTGTCGCCGACCCGAACGCGAATTACTCAATAATCACAAATGACGGCAAAAAACATAAAGCTGAGATTATTTATATTTCTCCTCATAACGACATCGCAATATTAAAATTTATAATTCATAATTCGCGCTTCGTAATTCTAAAGCTCGGTGATTCCGATAAAGTTCAATTAGGCGAAAACGTTTTAGCATTTGGAAGTCCGCTTGGAAATTTCCCCAACACCGTTTCCGAAGGCATTGTTTCTGGATTACACAGAAAAATAAAAGCGGAAACCGACTTAAAACCCGGTGAAGACACTTTAAAAGAAATGATTCAAACAGATGCGGCAATAAATCCGGGCAATTCCGGCGGTCCGCTGGTTAATGTAAAAGGAGAAGCAATCGGCATCAATACCGTCGCCGTAATGGACGCGGAAAATATAAGTTTGGCAATTCCTATTAACCCGATAAAAAATATTTTAAAAAATATCAATAAACGTAATCGCTAACCAATAAACCGTTATTGTCAAAAAGGTCTAAGCGGTCGTGTTGTGAATCCAAAATATCGCTGTTCACCCACAACCTCCATTCGGTGGACAAAAAATCTTTATCCTGAGAATATTTTTCAAAACAATTGCCATACGTGCCGACAGTATTTAAAAAAGCGCGACAAACATTTCCCTCACTGGTTCCCGTAAGAAGAGAATTATAAAAAGCGACATCAACGGGTTTACATCCGCCCAAAGAAAAAAGATATGTCTGGCATTGGCCCGATAAATAAGCGATTTCATAACGCGACCTGTATACCATCGGACAGCTCTGCGGCAACGTCGGGTTAAAATCAAACGAGTTCTCCAAATATCCCGTGCATTTATTTAAGCGAAGATTCTTATTAATGGCGCTCGTAGTGCTATAAACATTGACGTAATTATTTGATGGTAAAATTACGTTTTTTTCTTCATTTGTTCCCGATGGTTTGTAAATTTCTACCGCCTTAGGAATAATAAATTCATAACGATTGCTTTTTAACCGCCAGCCGGTGATGTCAATCGGCAAATCGCCGCTTTCCAAACGCGAATAAAGCCTGATTGTTGAAGGCTTATTATATCCCGCGCTGAATGATGCCGAAGCTATCCTTATTTTTTCAAAAAAAGGGGAAAGTTGCTCTCGCGCAAAACCCGATGGAATTCTTGAATCGGGAATCTCTTTTTTCTCAGAAGATATCGCAATGGATGATTGCGCTGAGGGCGCGGCTTTAATTTTCGCTTCTTGCGCCGAGGAAATTATTTTTTCGGTTGATGTCGCGTTAAGGCTTTTTTTCAAATCGTAATCTTTGAAAAATTTCGGCGCGGCAAAAACAAAGAATATAATCCCGCCAACAATCACTATAAATAAAATTATTTTCACCCCCACACCATAACGAGTTTATATTTAAAACTTTTTATTTAAATTTGTTTTAAAATTTGGCTCGCAATTTTTTATTTTATCCCCTATAATCACCAAGCAAAACTCGTTTGGTGTGGGGGTTCATATCACGATGTTTATTAATTTGTTCGGAACGAAAATTATTTTTCGGATTTTTACGCCGGCAACGGCATTTTTTATTTTTTCTTGATTTAGCGCAAAGTTTTCCGCTTCTTTTTGGGAAATTCCTATTTCTGCCGAAATTTTATCGCGAACTTTGCCGTTAATTTGAATAACCAACTCAAATTGCTCTTCTATAATCAATTTTAAATCATATTTCGGCCAAAATTCAAGATGAATGCTTTTAAACTTTGATGATTTAAAACTTTGATATAATTCTTCAGTCGAATGCGGGGCGAACGGCGCTAATAACTTTAAAAATTCTTCGTAATTCTTAATTCCTAATTCCTTATTCTCTTTAATCTGTTTCTCCATTTCATTAAATAAAATCATCAACGCGCTGATGGCAGTATTGAAACGGAAATTCTTAATGTCTTCGGTAACTTTTTTGATAGTTTGATGTAAGAGTCTTTCTAATTTTTCATTTTTAAATTTTGATTTGTCATTTTGATTTTTTATTTTTACATTTTGAATTTGTTTATAGATTCTATCTAAAAATCTTTTCATCCCCCTAATTCCGTCCATATCCCAAGCAATGCTTTGCGCAAACGGTCCGAGGAACATTTCGTACAAGCGCAAAGAATCCGCGCCGAATTGTTCAATCATATTATCAGGATTAATCACATTACCCCAGCGTTTAGACATTTTTCGTCCATCTTCAGCCAATATTAAGCCTTGATTAACTAATTTTTTAAAAGGCTCTTTTGTTGAAACTACCTTAATATCATATAAGAATTTATGCCAAAAACGGGCATAAAGAAGATGGCGAGTCGCATGTTCCACTCCGCCCACATATAAATCAACCGGTAGCCAATTTTTGATAATTTTTTTATCCCACTGATACTTTTTATTTTTTTTGATTAAATAAGCAATATAATACCAACAGGAACCAGCCCATTGCGGCATTGTGTTTGTTTCTCTTTCGCCCCAATTTTTACATTTCGGGCATTTTGCGTTTACCCATTTTTTAATGTTTACAAGTGGCGACTCTCCCGTCCCGGAAGGTTCGTAATTTTCAACTTCGGGCAATTTCACCGGCAGATTATTTTCCGGAATCTGAATCCATCCCGGATTCAACAATTCACCTTTTGTAAAATCTCCTTTTTTATATTTTCCGCTTTTTATCTTTTCAGCGCACGCTTCGCAATAAATCAACGGGAATGGCTCTCCCCAATAACGCTGTCTGGCAAAAACCCAATCTCGCATCTTATAGTTTATTTTTTTCACGCCCAATTTATTTTTTTCCAACCATTTTGTCATTTCTTCACGAGCTTTTTCGGAATTCAAATCGGTAAATTGACCCGAGTTAATAAGATAGCCATCTTCCGTATATGCTTCTTCGCCATTTAACTTCCTAACCCAATCATCCATTTCGGCATGGCATAACGTATCATAATTAAGATTTTCTTTATCAATCCACATTAATTCATGCGAATTTCCCCATTCTTTATCAACCGGCGATTTTTCTTCATTCACAATATCAAACAAAACTCCCGTTGTATAAGCAACCCTATTTTCATCCTTGTGTTTTGCAAAATATTCAGCGCGAACCTCTCCGCCCAAGACTTTAATCAATTTAAGATTTTTATATCCAGTTTCTTCCTCCACCTCCCTCCTTGCCGCTTCCACTACGCCTTCATTTTCTTCGATACCACCCATAGGAAAAGTAATCCAATGAAATTTTTTAGACTTTAAACACAAAAATTTATTGTTTTGGGGATTTCTTACAATGGCATGAACATTTTTTCTTTCCGTTGTTTTTTTGCCGTCAATCGGAGGATTTTTTTTATCAACCCTATTTGGTATAACAACTTCTTTAACGGGCAAATTATATTTTTTCGCGAATTCCCAATCTCGTTCATCATGCGCCGGAACCGCCATCACCGCGCCCGTGCCATAATGCCCCAAAACATAATCCGCCACAAAAACCGGCACCTCTTCATTATTAAACGGATTTATCGCCTTAATGCCCTTCAATTCAACACCGGTTTTCTCTTTCGCCAAATCAGTTCTTTGTAAATCAGATTTTTTCTTTGCTATCTTAATATATTTTTTTACTTCTTCATAATTCTTAATTCCTAATTCTTTATTCAAAATTGGATGTTCCGGCGCCACAACTAAATAAGCACATCCGAAAATAGTGTCTACTCTTGTTGTAAAAACCTCAATCTCTTTATCAACTTTGAACTTTGAACTTTGAACTTTGAACTTAATCGTTGCTCCCTCCGATTTCCCTATCCAATTTTTCTGTTGTTCCTTGATTGATTCCGGCCAATCCAATGATTTTAAACCGTCTAAAAGTTTTTCCGCATAAGCGGTCATTTTTAAAACCCATTGCCGAAGCGGTTTTTTTTCAACTTCACTACCACATCGTTCACACTTGCCGTCTTCCAAATCTTCTAAAGCCAAGCCAGTTTTACAGCTCGGACACCAAATAATCGGCTCATTGGAACCGTAAACTAGCCCATTTTCAAAAAGTTTCAAAAAAATCCATTGAGTCCATTTGTAATATTCCGGGTCGGTGGTATTGATTTCTTTATCCCAATCATAAGTAAAACCGAATTTATTAAGCTGCTCCTTAAATCGCTTGATATTTTTTTGAACCGCTATTTTGGGATGAATTTTATTTTTAAGCGCGTAATTTTCCGCCGGCAATCCAAAAGCATCCCAACCCATGGGATGCAAAACACTATAGCCCTGCATCATTTTAAAACGAGCGATTACGTCCGTGGCAATATACCCCCGCGGATGGCCGACATGAAGCCCGTCTCCCGAAGGGTACGGAAACATATCTAAAACATAGAATTTCTTCGATTTTTTGTAATTTTTATAAACCCCTTCTTTCTCCCATATTTTCTGCCACTTTTTATCAATCTTGTTGAAATCCATACTGAATATGTTATCACCGCAAAAAAAACTTATCAATTACTTTGAGAATTTTGAGGATTTGGATTATTTTGAATTTTAAATTCGCCGCTGCTCCAAGGAGTAGAGATCCGTTCCAAACTTTGTCCTTTTATAATTTCATCCCAGCCGATATCTTCAATTGTCTCGCCATTGGCGTTATAAAGAATTATTGCGTTATTTTTGTAAGCTAAAGCGTAAGTAGAAGATTTTGGCCAAAAAATATCAGGAGAAATTTGACCATTATATCCTTCTTCTTTTGCCAGTAAAAAATATTTTTTAGACGCTATTTTCTTGTCTTTAAAACGACTTGAAGCAATTAAAGTCAACGACTCATCACCCGTTGAACTTCTTTTTTTAATTGAATAACCAGTTAAATCAATTATCGCATCATTTGGATTATAAAGCTCAATAAATTCATAATATATATTACCGTCAATGCCGACTAAAATTTCGCTGATTCCGATATTAATAATATTTAAAGGAGCTTGCGGCGCGACAGGCGCAACGGACGCGATGGGCACAGATGATTCAGGCGCCGCAGATTTAACGGGAATAACGGCTATTGGCTCAATTGGCGCAGTTGATGTTGATGTGGACGCTGTGGGCGCAATTGGCGCGACGGACGCAACGGGCGCAATAATTGAAGTGATATTTGTAATTTTATCGGAAGAAAATTGTTTTATTGAATTATTTTTTAAATTTGGCGCTTGTTGATTTTCCAATAAATTAACTTTTCCGACAAATTGAAAACCATCCGAAGAAATTTTATCGGCTTTCCCGAAAAGATTTTCCGGCGCGTTAATTTTTACAATACCGGAATAAGAAGCAAAAATGACAATGCCTGAAAAAATTAAAACGGCAATAATAATATTTTTCATTACGATTTTTTAAAATAATCATTAATATTTAAAACCGCTTTGATGGCGTCGCCGATTGCCACGTTAATCTGGCCGTATAAAATATCCGTAATGTCACCAGCCGCCCAAATACCCTCCAAAGAAGTTTTTTGCGTTTGATGGTTAATGATAATTTTCCCTTGTTCGTTTATTTTAACTAAATCTTTAACAATGCCACTATTAGGGGCATAACCGATTGCCACAAAAACTCCATCGGTTTTTAATTCTTTAACCTCTTTGCTTTGGCGGTCCTCGTATTTTATCGCTGAAACAAATTTTTCTCCCACGACTTCTTTTGCGGCCGCCATTGTGATAAACTCAACTTTTCCCGATATTTTAGCTTTATCAACGTAAATCGGGTCCGCTCTAAACACATCTCCATATTCTAAAACATAAATTTTTGACGCATGGGGCAATAAATCTAAAACCGCGTAAAAGCCGGAATTACCGCCACCCACAACAACCGCCGTTTTATTTTTCATCAATGGCGCGTCGCAAGTGGAACAATAAAAAACGCCCTTGCCTTCAAATTCTTTTTCGCCTGGGATGCCAAGTTTGCGATAACTGCTTCCCAACGCGATTAAAACAGTTTTTGTTTCAAAAAATTCGCCTCCCGCGGAAACTAAAAACCCGGAATCGGATTTTTTAATTTCATTAACTCGCGCGCCTTCTTTTATTTCTATGCCCTCATAAGAACGTAGGTGTTCTTCTAAGATATTTTTCATCTCAATACCGCTCACTGATTTAAACCCGATAAAATTGTTTATTTGAGCGGCAACTACGGATTGACCGCCGAAAGATTCGGCAACCAATAAAGTTTTCAATTTTTTTCTGGCGGCATAAATGCCGGCCGCAATGCCGGCTGGTCCCCCGCCGAGAATAATTAAATCATAAACCATAGAGCATAAAGCAAATTCATGCTTCATGCTTCATGCTTCATGCTTCATGCTTTCAACGCCTTATCTATTTCCGGCCTGTTAAATCCGACGATAATCGTTCCGTCAATATCAATTACTGGTACGCCCATTTGATGAGATTTCGCAACCAATTCTTCGCGCGCTTTTTCGTCAATTGAAACGTCAAAATCCTGATATTCAACCCCCAGTTTTTTAAAATAATCCTTTGCCATTACGCAGTAAGGGCAAGTTGGCGTGGAATAAATTTTAACCATTTTTTTATTTTTAAGAACCGGCAATAGTTGTTTTATTCCCAAACAATTCCCATAAAGAACAGATGATAATCAAAACGCCGGCGACCACATTACTCCACATCGCCAGAGTATACGCGGAAAAACCGAGAATCCAAGGCGAAACCAAAACCCACAATCCGAGCAAAAAAACAATCCATTTAAGTCCTTTCATTAATTTTAAAAAATTATTTATTAAAACGACCTTGATTATTTAATTATAGACAAACGCAATATAAAAAGCAAAACCCCCGATTAACGGGGGTTTTGTTGTTTTGCGATTTTATTATCTGCGAAATCCTCCTCTGCCGCCTCTGTCTCTGTCTCCGCCGAAAGATTGTCTCTTTTGGCGATGACAATCGCGACACAAAAGCTGTCCAACTCTGGACGGATCGGGTTCAAAAGGAAGTTCTGAGATTTTTGAATTGCATTGAGAACATTGCCAGTCGCCTTGGTACATTTGACCGGTGCCAAACGATGAACGTCCGCCTCTGTCTCCTCCTCTGTCAAAAGAACCTCTCTTCGCCTTATGACAGCTGCTGCACAAAAGCTGGTCCAATCTGGATTCATCCGGCTCGAAAGGAAGTTCGGTAATTTGATTACTGCACTGCGAACACTGCCAGTTGCCCTGAACCATTTTGCGCTGAAAATCGCCTTGATTTCCGTAAGCCATTTTGCTTTTCTACGAATTACGAATTATTACGAATATACGAAAATTTATTCGCGCCTTAGTATTTATTTTGTATTTCGTAGCACTTATATTTATCGTCCCTTTTTACGTTTAATACTAAGGCAAAATAGCTGAAAGCCCCTTGTCTTATACTAAACTTTATGCATTTTATTATTAAAATTTAAAATTGTCAACTGCCTCGATTTGCTGTAAAATAAACCTTATGCGAATAAGCCTCAAAAAACTTACCGTTATTTTCAGCGACATTGCCATTCTTTACGGCTCGCTTGCTTTAACGCTGATAATCCGCTATGGCGCGGATCATTTTTCAAACGCAATTCAAAGCCACTTAAAGCCGTTTTCATTAATTTTTATCTTCTGGATTTTAATTTTTTACCTTTTTAATTTTTATTCCGAAAAATTTTTCAAATACAATCTGGCCGTGGCGCAAAATTTCATTTCGGCAATTATCGTGAATATCGCGGTTTCCATGGCCGTGTTTTATATTTTTGAGCCGTTTTTCAAGCTCACCCCGAAAACCAACCTTCTGATTTTCACGCTGATATTCTTAATCGCTGATTATGCCTGGCGCGCGGGCTTGTCCAAAATTTTTATTGCGCGAGGCTTAAAAAAACAAATCATTATTATCGGCGATTCTCCGGTTACCGAAGAACTGGCCGACTATTTGAATAATAACCCGCAAATCGGATATAGCGCTAAAATTAAAAAAATTGAAGATATTAAAAATATTAACGATGCCGAGGCAATTGTCATAAGCAACGCGCTTAAAAAAAATCCGGATATCATAAAAATAATTTACGGGCTTTTACCCCTTAATATTAAAATTTTCAATCTTGCGGATTTTTATGAAATGATTTTCCAAAAAGCGCCGCTTAAAGAAGTTGAGGAGCTGTGGTTTATTGAGCAAATAACAACAACTACTCATTTTTACGACGCTTCAAAAAGAATGCTTGACGTTGTTTTGTCCGTAATTTTAATAATCGTATTTTTACCGCTAATGCTATTAATTGCGGTTTTAATAAAACTTAATTCCAAGGGACCTATTATTTATAAACATGAAAGGATGGGGATTAATGATAAATCATTTATTCTTTATAAATTCAGGATTATGATAGCCAATCATAACGGCCCTCTTGTTACCGAAAAAAATGACCCTCGCTTAACGTTTATTGGAAAGATTATCGACTACACCCATTTAAATGAAATACCCCAATTATTTAATATTTTAAAGGGAGATATGTCTTTTATTGGGCCGCGACCGGAAAGCAGTAAATTGGTTGAGATTTATAAAAAACTGCCGTATTATGAAATTCGCCACATCATTAAGCCGGGCTTAACCGGCTGGGCGCAAGTAAATTACAAACCCAGCGCTTCCCTTGAAGAAGCTTTTGAAAAACTGCAATACGACATCTATTACATTAAAAACCGTTCATTGGTATTGGATTTTCTTATTTTATTAAAAACGATAAGATATTTATTTATTAGCCATTAGAATTTAGCGACTAGTGGCTATCAACTAGTAGCTAATTATTTATATGATTTCCCGCCTCAAAGATCTTCTATTCACAAACCGTTCCGCCAAACAAACAATAGTAAAAAATGTTTTTTGGTTAAGTGTCGGACAGATTGGCAGCCGCTTAATAAGAGCGGCGATTATTATTTACGCGGCGCGCGTTCTTGGCGCGGCTGAATATGGAATTTTTTCGTATGTTTTGGGGTTGGCCGGATTTTTCACGATTTTTGCCGACTTGGGCGTAAGCCCCCTGATGACGCGCGAAATTGCCGGCCATCCGGATAAACGCGCGACATATTTTGTCAACGCCCTTTGGCTCAAAAATATATTATTGGCGATTACCGCCGTCTTGATTATTTTTGTCGCTCCGAAATTTTCCAACATAGAAGCCGCCATCGCCCTGCTTCCTTTTGTCGCCCTACTTGTTCTTTTTGACAATTTCCGCGATTTTACTTTTGCTTATTTTCGCGGAATTGAAAAAATGGAGCGGGAGGCGTTTTTAACCGTTATTATGAATGTGGCAATAGCAATAACCGGATTTATTATTTTAAATTTTTATCAAACCGCCGGCGCCCTGCTGTTTTCTTATATCTTCAGCGTTGCGATTTTAAGCATTGTCTCTCTTTATTTCATTAAAGATTTTATTAAAGGAGTTTTTAAAAATTTTGACAAGAAGATTTTAAAACAATTTTTCCATAATTGCTGGCCACTGGCTTTTACCGGATTATTCGGCGTTTTTATGCTCAATATTGACATTATAATGCTCGGCTGGTGGCGCAGCGCCGAAGAAATCGGCTATTATTCCGCCAGCCAGCGGGTTGTTCAAGTATTTTATACATTGCCGGCAATTTTTGCCAGCGCTGTATTCCCAGCCGTGGCGCGCTTTATAAAACAAAAAGAATTCGATAAAGTAAAAATTCTCAATGAAAAATCCGTTACCGCTTTATATTTTGCTGCGATTCCACTCGCAATAGGAGGCGTTATTTTAAGCGCGCCGATTATTGCGTTTTTATTTGGCAAAGAATATCTGCCGGCAACCGCTTCGTTTCAAATACTTATCGCCAGCGTGCTTATTCAATTCCCAAGCGCCATTCTCGCAGGTTTAATAATGGCATACAATCAACAAAAACAATTTGTAAAATACGCCGTTTTGGGCTCCGCAAGCAATGTGATATTCAATATCTTTTTAATTCCAATTTGGGGAATCGCCGGTTCGGCAACCGCCACCTTAATCGCGCAACTTTCTTATTATATTCCGATTTGGTTAAAAATAAAAAAAATCAATAATTTTTACGCTTTGCGCCACTTAAAAAAAATAACTGTTGCCGCGGTTATTATGGGAATAATGGGATTTGTTTTAAATAAATGGGAGTTGAATGTAATTTTAAATATCGCTATTTCAATCGGAATTTATTTCCTATCCCTTTATTTATTAAAAGAGAAAATACTGGGAGAAATAAAAAAGTTATTTGGGAAGATAAGAAATTAATTAATTTCTCCTTCAGTATATTTTAAGAATTCTTTTTTCGCCTCATCATATCTATTCCCCCAATTTTTTGCCTCCTGAAGTTTTTCTTCCAGGTCAAGCATTATTTTTGTAGTGGTTATAATTGAATGAATAGAATCTCCATCTTCATTATGAGCAATTTTTCGACTAATAGTTTGATACATATCTCGATAACTCACTGGTTTGAAAACTTTCCGTTTTCTTATAATTCGCTGGCTGTCTTCGGAAAGATAATGAGTGGCGTCCGTGATTCTAACGATTTTTCCAGTTACTTTTAATTCAACAATATCTTTGGGTCCAACTCGGGGGCTACCCTTTTCGCTAAACGTTGAAGTTAATGTAGCGCCGTTTTCCAATTCTATCCAAACAACAATGGTGTTATCTGATAAAACGTGAAGACCGAAATCCTTTGGAACACTGAAGTTGTTTAGATAAAGGAAGTGATCGATTTGATGACAAGCATTAGCAAAAAACGTACTACGAGAAACCGGCCATGTATACCAGAAAAATTCCGGCTGTAATAATTCATAAACAATAGAATTGTAAAAAACCGGTTCGCCATATTTTACTCCCAAATCCTTTAAAGCCCATTTATTAAAAGGACCATAACGTTTTTGAAAACCAATAAAAAGACGCGGACCTGATTTTTTTAAAGCCGCTTCTAGTTCGTTTAGTTCTTGGTAATCATTTACGACGGGTTTTTCCACTACTGCATAAGCTCCTTGATTTAAAGCGTGAATAGCGAGAGGCGCATGGAAATGATTATATGTCGCTATGAAATAAGCGTCTGCTTTTTCGCCTTGATAAGGGAATGGAGAAGCATTCCGTTCTTCTTTATTTGTTGTAAAGAAAATTTGCGTAGGATCAATTTCGTGGATAGTTTGAATGTCAATAAACCTTTTTGTATAAGGAATAATATTAATTTTTGCGTAGTTTCCGAAACCAAAAAGAACGCCGATTTTTTTTGAAGAACGTTTTACCATACTCCCTACCTTAGAAACGGGCGATAATTCTTCGATAGAGAAATGTTGGGAGTGATCCCAATCATTATTTTTTATTTCTAAATTTATTCCTTCAGATATTTGAGGTTTCAGGTCATTTGAAATTTTCTTACCAGAATAAATACTCCATGCTTGAAAATTTTTCCACCAAGCATGAGTTGCTGTTTCTTTAATAGTGACAGGAGAATATAAAATTTTCTGCGGCGGCGTATTTGGTAAATCTTCTTTATTAACTTTAGAAAGCAATATTTCTGGTAAAACAATTCTTTCTACTAGGGCCGGATGCCAGGGCGCTAAAAATCCGACCACATCCCCGGAAGAAAAAGTTTGATTGTCGGCAGTTTCAATAATTTCTCCGAAACCGCAAGAAATATATTTTTCATTGCGATAATCTTCGCGGAGACGCGACCAAACCTTATAAAATGATCCCTCTATCCCCATCACCGGAAAATAATTTAAAAGCAAGCGCAAGCTTTTCGGTCGTATATGGTAAACATTTTCCAACTTGCCTAAATTTTTAAACCCCAAAACTTTTATTCGATATTCTGTTGGATTTTTATGGTAATCTAGAAAGCCATCCCGCCATTTTTTATTTACTAAAATTTTCATGCTGTTAATTATAATTTATAAGAAATCTTTTTGTCAATATATTATACTCGTCCATATAAAGTTTTTCGATAGTTTAAATTTTTTTATATTTTTTCATATTTTCATATCACAAAAAAATTAATAATTCCAACCAGCCATGCTATTGCCCTTAACATAATAAAAATGGGCATTAAAAACCCAATAAATATCTTTTTATTTTTAAAGAAAAAATAAATCTCATTAAACTGAAAAAAATAAATTAAAATAACAACGAGAACAACCACCGGGAAAAAACTATAATAAAATAAAAGAGAAATTAAGGACAAAATAAAAACTAACCCCAGTGGCAATTCTAAAAAATAACGCAAACTTGAAACCTGATCTCCAGACAATCGTTTCGGATGCTTTTTAATCAACATTACTCTGGCCCATGCGCCATGTATTCGTTGTTTCATAAAACCCATAAAGCTTTCTGGCCAAAAATGAAGGCAAAATGTTTTTTTGGAAAGAACTAATTTATAACCGGCTGCTATAATTCTATAACTCGCTTCGTTATCTTGACCATATATGAATTCTGGATCAAATAAATCAATTTTATCCAAAACGGCTTTTCTATAAATAACATTTGTTGTGCTAAGATGATCAACAAAATCGCCTTTTATTTTAAATTGTCTATATTCCACATTATACCCAGATAAAGCCGCCCAAATATTTTTGGGATTCATTATTTTTGTCAAACCGGAAACAGCTGCAATTTTTTCGTTCTCAAAATACGGCATTAATTTTGAAAGCCAAAATTCATCAAGCGAGACGTCTCCATCAAGCACTGCGACAAAATCAGTATTTATCATTTTTAATCCCACATTCAAAGATTTAGCCACGCCCTGATTATTTTGGAAAATATATTTTATATTTTTATGCTTTCCAGCGAATCTCCTTACTATTTCGGCCGAATTATCAATACTTCCATCGTCTACAACGATTATTTCTTCAAATTTTCTCGGCTGAGACAACAAAGATCCCAATGTTTTAGCAATTGTATTTTGTTTGTTATAAAGCGTAATGAGAGCGCTAATAGAGTTATTCATATTATTACCACTAATGAGATTTTTTAATTCTACTCTCGTAAATCTTCGCGTCAATTAAAAACCTGTACCAAAAAGCATGGAGGAAATGAAAAATCAATCCTTCTTTGCCGTCCAAAAATCCAAAGCGGAAAAAATAACGATAGATAAAATAAGCGAAAGCTCTGCAAAACAGCGGCAATTTGTAAAAAAATTTCTTTTTATTGATTCCGAAATCACCGGCCAAAACCGCCGCCGCTTCGCGCGTAGAATAATTATTATGCTTGCTAATCCAGTCCGTTAATCCTTTTTTATTATCATCTATAAAATCATTTTTTAATTTCCCCTTCTTGCCTTCCAATAAAACAATATGCTCGTCCATTTCTCTTTGCTCGGAACGCGCCTTACCCTTCCTAAATAATCTTAAAAACCAGATAGGATAATACGCGCCGTGTTTTATCCAACGGCCCATAAAATACACCTTGCGCTTAATGAAGTAGCCATTGACGTTAGAAGAGAAATTTTCTTTTTCCCTCAACCCGCTCACGCCCCGCAAAGCGGGGCTGCGCTCCCGTTTAGGTTTCGGAGGAAAAGAAAATTTCTCTTCTTCCAATGTTTTAACTATTTCTCTTTTAAGCTCTTCGGCTAAATACTCGTCCGCATCCAGCCGCAAAATCCAGTCGTTTTTTATCTTTAGATTATCTAAAGCCCAATTAAACTGCTGGGCTTGATTTTCAAATTTATGCTGAATGATTTTACAGCCGTATTTTTTGGTAATTTCCAAAGTTTTATCAGTGGAAAAAGAATCAACGATAAAAATTTCATCGCACCAATCGCCGATGTTTTTCAATAATCGTTCAATGTGAATTTCTTCATTATAAGTTAGAATTATAATACTAAGAGGAGTTTTCATATAAAAAATAATTGTATCATTATTACCTAATAATTGTATCATTTTGAAACAAGAAATGTAATAATTAATACGTCTTTTATTAATTGGATTTTTATAAATTTTTATAGTATAATATTTTAATGAAATTATTAAAAAATAAAACAATATTAAAAAGAATGGCAAATGATGATTATGGTTATGTCAAATCCTCTCCAAAGGAAAGAATTTTCGCAATGTGGGAAATAACCGCCGAATTATGGTCTTTAATTAACAAAAAAAATGTTGAACGAAGACTACAAAGAAATATTGCAAAACTTGTCCGACAATAAAGTTAAATTTCTTGTTGTCGGCGCCTACGCAATGGGAGCCTATGGTTATCCTCGTGCCACCGGCGATTTTGACATTTGGGTTGAAAATTCTCCTGAAAATTCAAAAAAGATTCATCGCGCGCTCGCTCAATTCGGAGCACCACTCGCAAAAATCACAGAAAAAACTTTTTGCGAAAAGAATATTGTTTTTCAAATAGGCGTGGCTCCAAGAAGAATCGACATAATCACCGCAATTGACGGCATCAACTTCAAAATTGCTTATTCTCGCAGAAAAAAAATTAAACTTAATAAAATTACAGTTCCATTTATATCTCTGGCTGATTTAATTAAAAATAAATTGTCCACTGGGCGCGAAAAAGATAAACTTGACGCGCAATATTTGCGCAAAATTATAAAAAATTAATCAATATTTTTCATCAATTTTTCCAAGTGAATTTCTTCGTTATAAGTCAAAATTATTGCACTAATCGGAAGTTCCATTATTTTATATTCGCACGATTATTTAATATTTCATTATATTCTTTTATCCATTTCTTCGCTATTTTTTGTGAAGAAAATTCCGTTTCAACCAATTTTTTGCCCGCTTCGCCCATTTTCCGTCCCAATTCCGGATTTTTTAAAATTTTCGATATCGCTTCGCTTAATTGTTTTTCGTTTTTTTCAATAACAATGCCGGCGCCAGCTCGTTCAATATATAATGAAACACCGACTCCTTTTGTAACCACAACCGGCAATCCGCAAAACATTGCTTCCACGGCCGCCATGCCAAAACTTTCCGAATAAGACGGCAAAACGAAAATATCACTTTCACGATAAGCCGCGATTTTATCATCGCCAGTCAGCATTCCCGTAAAAATTATTTTATCGTCAATTTTAAGATTTGACCTGCCTGCCGGCCAGGCAGGGATTTGAGATTTGAGATTTAAGATATAATTATTTTCATCCGGTCCGGCCAAAACCAAAACCGCATTCGGTTCCTTTTTAACAACTTCCGCAAAAGCCGGAATTAAGGTGTCTAATCCTTTTATCCAGTTTAAGCGCCCTAGATATAAAATAATTTTTTTATCATCGGGCAATCCAAATTTTTTCCTAAAATCGCAGATTTTGTTTCCCCCGATAAATTCATCCAAGCGAATGATATTCGGCAAAATAATTCCTTTTTTTAACGGGAATCCTCCCTTAATATATTCTTCTTTTTCAACAGGAGTGGTGAAATGTATCGCGTCGGCATCTCGCAAATTTTTCTTTTCAATCAACCAATTATAGATAGATTTTTTCAAATTTTTCTTTCCTAACGGGCTCAACATAAGATTGCCTCTGGGAGAAATAATATATGGTTTTTTAAATTTTTTCGCGTAGTAGGCTCCTAGAGTTGACGCAGCAAGAAAAGTAGAAGTAATGTGAAAAATATCAAATTGCTGTCCGCTTTGAGCCAAAGCTTTGCGCAAATCGCGCGAATAAAACCACGCCCGAGGAAACGAACTCTTAAAATAGAAAATTTTCACGCCGTCTTTTATAACAGGCGCGCCGATTGACGCGTCTAAGTCATTTGACCCGTCAATATTGGTCGTGTATACCGTCACCTCAACTCCATTTTTAACCAAAGTCGCATTTAAATTATGAACGCTTTCAATCGGCCCTCCATAACGATAGGCCGGAATATAAGACGGAACAATGTGAAGAATTTTCATTTTTTAAAAAATAATTTTGTTGACATTAAAAAATTTATTGCCAGTAAAATAACGAATGTTCTGATCACGCCGACATACACCGGCGCAATCCAATCTTCCATCCCCTTAATAATCTGAACCCAAAGAACGCTATATATCATAACTCCGGAAAGAGATGTCTCGGTGCGTTTTATAAGATACTCATATATTAATCTAAAAAGCATTCCCATTAAAAACATCCCAAAAACCACTCCCGCTAATCCAAAATTTATAAGCCAATATCCCACCACTGTAGGCCCTACGCCTGTTATGCGGTCGTCATCTGCTAAAACGCCTATACGATGCCCAAAATCATTGCTGCTTGCGTTAATGCTAAGCGGCTTATCCTTCCATATAAATCTCGGCGGGCTAAAAACCAGCAAAATTTCTTTAAAAGATTTTCCGTATTCCAATGGCTGCGGATGATTTATAATCGCGGAAAGAACCGCCGACTGATTTATTCTTGACAAAAAACTATCCGCCGCGAATCTGCCTGAATTTAAAACTAAAGACACCGAAGATTTTTGAGCAATTACAGAAGTTGTTTGATAATCAATTAAGGCTTTTGGGTGCCGGCAGGCATTTCCTATCGGAAATACAAAAAGCGTTATTATGCCCGCCACAAACAAAACATTCCAAAAATTTCTTTTCCAAATATACCAACGAATAATTAAATAAATTACAAAAGGCGTGATGGCCGCCATTCTGCCGCAAGACGGCAAAGCATAAAGCATTTCCAAAAATAAACTTCCCCAAGCCACAACGCGCCAAATTTTATAACGATTATCTCCTATTTTTTTAAAGTGAAAATAAATTATAAAAGCGATGGCCAAAGCAATATAGGACAGCCAATCAAGCGTTCCTATTAAATTATAAAATGGCCCCTGCGCAAAGGACGGACTCGCTTTTAAATGATAGTATCCTCCGCCAAATATTCTAAAAGTTTTAATTATAAATCCAAAAACAAAAACAATCCCGAAAATCCAAGGAGCTCGAATAAAATTCCATTCACTTTTTAAAGGATTTGGCGGTTTATTGCTGATAAAAAAAGAAAATTTATTGAAATAGCCGATAATAAAAAAAACAAGTCCGACAGTCGCATACCCTAAAGCTTTATACGGAATGATTGAACTTGCCGGAATAAATTTTATAGACGCCCCCAAAAGGGCTAAAAAAGGCATTAAATAAAAAATAATAAAATAATAAGCGACGGCGGAGGCGCCAAGAGAAAAAATGTCAAATTTAAAAAATATTTTCATCGGCTTATTTTAATTTCTATTGGCGTTAAAACAAAAACGGCGTTTAATTTAAAATGTCTGTTTTTTCTATAAGTATTATGGAAAAAGCGCGGGAAATAATTTTTAATTAATTCTGATAAATTTATTTTTTGGCGGCCAAGCCCCATAAGATTTTCATGCATGGCCGAAATAAAAAGCATCTCAAAGCTTCCCCGCGCATAACTTTCAACAATTTTAAACTTCTTCTCAAAAAAATCCAGATACTCCTTATATGACTTAAACTGAATATGCGGAGAAATCGCGCGATAGGGAAAAATTTTCAAATTGTTCAAAATAACTCTTATATATTTCCATAAATTTTTATGACGGTTTATAAAACCGGCGATGCTTCCCTTTTCAAGCGGAACAATTAAAAGAATCTTCCCCTCTTTTTTGACAACCCGATTAATTTCAGAACAAAGTTTTTCGCTGTCTTGGATATGTTCAAAAACATGGGAAAGAATCACTAAATCAAATTTTTCGTCCGAAAAAGGCAAATCGCAGGCATCTCCATATATAAAAATTCTTCGCTTTGAAGAAATTGGTTTTAAATCTTTATTCTCATCCCAATAGACAGAATCCAAACCCGTATAAGCAATCCCTTTAAATTTCTCTTGAGCAAGAAAACCCAGCGCTTTTTTGCCATCCGAGCATCCGATGTCCAATAATTTTAAATTCTTTTTTTCCCCGTATTTTTCAAGAAAATATCCTATATCTGCAATTGAAGCGTTATGTTCCATAATAAAAAATTTCTAATTTATTTAATCCCGTACACAAGATATTTTTGTCTACAATTTTGACAGACAATATACGCTTCTTTTAGTTCAAAAATGTCTTTTTTACATTGACCACAAAGAATTAATTTTCTTATATCAATTTGCCGGTTTCTCTTGTTCTGAGAAAATAATTTTCTGATTAAAAATAAAATTTGTGTTTTAAAAAATACTTTTAGATTAAATTTATTATTTAGCGTTTCTTTCTTAAATGTTGGCAAATCCCAATCAAATTTATATTTAGGATTAGTTATTTTATATTTTATTCCGCCATTATCCTTACTCCAATAATATCTAATATGAAAATCAAAGGGGTGCTTGGAAATAAGCTCGGGGAATACTTTAATCGCCTTATTATCGAAAAGTTCGGCCAATTCCTTGTCTTGAATATAATTTTTCTTTTTCTTGATTATCAACTTTTCCGCCCTTTGAGTAATTTCTAATCTGTGAAAAGTATAATGAGTTAATCGCTCCATTACGGCATCGGGCGTTTCAATATAACCGGCTTTCCCCACTCTTTGCAATTCGCTTAAAAATTTCTGCGGGTCAGAGGAATGCTCCAAAACATGAGAAGCGATGACAAAATCAAAAGCATTGTCTTTAAATGGCAAATTTTCCGCCAAAGCGATTATTGTCGGCCTGTCATAAATCAAAGAAGTGAAAAATCTTTCTTGTGTCTCAATATAAGCATCACAAAGTATGTTGGCTCTAAAATAAGGATTGCCTCCGCTTCCCACTTCCAGAACCAAATCGGTTTTTTTTACCGGACAATAAAGTCGGCGCAACGACCAAGCGATTGAACCAAGGCCTATTTTTTTAAACAGCCGCATAGCGCGGCTTTCGCTTTTCATCATCATAATTTTGGTGTTTTATTTAATATTTTTTTAATCATCGTAATTCCGTAATCGCAAATTTTTCTGCCAAAAACAGCAAGAAAAAATATATATAGATAATAATAAAACGTTATGTTAAAACCCAGCTTGTTAATCATTTTTACGTATCGCAAAAATGTTTTCAAACCCTTATCCCTGTGCACCGACAAGCTCGGATAAAAATATTTGGACATGTCTTTTTTAAACAAACCAATGCTGTTTATCCCGTATTTTTTATCAATAAACTCCGTAATTTTTACATACCCGCTCAAAAACGAAATTGAAACATCCAGAGTAATTTGCCGGGGAATAAATTTCTTGGTTTTATGATCAAAATACTTTTCATCTTTGCGGTAATCCCTTTTTTCTATTTCTCGCGTCAAAGACTCGTCAAAATAAGCGGATTTATGTTTCATAATTACCTCTCCAAGAAGATAAATTTGGAAAAGGGCGGTAGCGTCAAAATCGCCGACCCCCAAATAAGGCAATACCAAATCTCGCTTTATGGTAAAACCTGATATAAAAACGCTTTTGCGCAAAAGCTCGGCAAATGTCTCCGCTCCCGGCTCAAAAAATTTTTCGCCGGCATAATACCGAAATTTTTCAATCTGGCCATTTTCATGAACCGTATCATGCGCCCGCAAAACATAACCAAGTTCGTTATATTGTTTTAGAAATGGAATAAATTTGTCCAAAGCGCCGGTTGTAAAAACATCGTCGTCTCCCATAAAAACAATCCATTTACCACTCGCGTTTCTGATAAGTTCTTTCAAATTTTTATCATATCCAAGATTTTCTTCGTTTTCTTTGTAAACCACGGCATACTCCGTTTCTTTTTTGAAATTTTCCACCTGCTCCCTGATTTCATTTCTTTTAGAGCTGAAATCCTCGCAAATCACCACTTCCACCTCGCCGGCATTTTGAACATCAATTGTTTTAAGCAACCGGTATAAAGTATGCGGCCGGTCATAACTCGGAATACAAATAGAAACAAAATATTTTTGGCCCATATTTAATAGTTTAAATTATATTCCCTTTTCTTTCAATATCAGATAAACTTAATTTTATGACGGAAAATAACAAATATTTCTCAATAATCGTCTGCCCAAACTGTAAATCTGCCCTTAATTGGAGTCAAAATTACGCCGAATGTAAAAAATGCGATAAAAAATACCATATCGAAAAAGAAATAATTCGCTTTTTAGACAGCAATGATAAATTCTACGAAAATGTCTATACGCGCCAAATACATTACATGCCCGGTAAAAACCCGGTTAAAAATTGGGCCTTCTTTAATTTAATTCAAAGCGGAATTTTGGGAAAAATAAAAAAAAATACCAAGCCCGGTGACCGCATTTTAGATATCGGCTGCGCTGGCGGAATAAAATGGTTGGGGGAATATGCTCGCGCCGTCGGCTTAGACATTTCCATGGGATCGCTTTTAGAAGCAAAAGACTTTTATGAAGCCGTTGTTCAATCTGATGTAATAAATCTCCCTTTCCAAAATTCTTTTTTTGACATAATTTATGGTAGCTATATCTTTGAACATCTTTTACCCAGCGATAAAGAATTATTTTTAAAAGAAGCCTATCGCGTTTTAAAACCTCAAGGAAAATTAATTTTACAATTTGACGCTCTTTCAAATAATTGGTTAACGCGCTTCGCTTTACGCGATCAAAAAGCTTACAAGCGCGGCTTTATTGATATTGATAAACATATTGGATTAGAATCCCTTTCAAAAGCGATTGAGCGCCTTAAAAAAAACAATTTTAAAATAAATAAAGTGGTTAAATTTGGAACCACTTTTATTCAATACGAACCAACCTATAATTGGCTCAATATTTCTTATGGGGAAAAAGTGCCCTGGGTTAGATTTTTGGGGAAAATTACTCGTAAAATTATGGCGAATAAATATAGCGGAATGGCTATGGAATTTTTTGTCACCATTTTTGACAAACTGATTAACTTTTTTTCTCCAATTGACTCGACTACTCGAGCAATCTTGATAGTTGAGAAAAAAAATTAAAGATTTCGCGTTAAAAAAATCATGCTTAGTTTTCTTAATAAAAAAATTCCGAGACAATATTCTTTTATAAATTGGACAAAAGGATTAATCGGCAGCCAAATTAAAAGATATTTTTTAAGATTTGTTAAAATATTTTATTCTAAAATTTATACTCCCGGCGCGACTAAGCCCACAAAAGGAAAACTGCTTATTATCTCCGAAGTCGGGGGGCTTGGAGACGCTATTCTTTTCAGAAGAACTGTGGAAGCGATAAGAAATAATTATGATATTTATTTAATTACAAAACAATATCATTTACCTGTTTATAAAGATATTATTCCGAAAGAAAAAATATTTACGGCAAATAACCTGTTGCATTTATTTAATATCGCCAAAAGATTAAAAAAAGAAAATTTTAATTTATTATTTTTACATGAATTAAGCGTCGCGAGTTTCGCAATTACCTTGTTTTTTTTCAAAGATATTCCCTTCAAAATCGGAGCTTTCGCCGAACAGGGAAAAGGATTCTTAAATAAGAATTTAATCGCCAGCGATTATAAAAATGTTCTTGATTTATACTCTGATTTAACTAGATATTTAGGCGGCCAGTATAAGCTGCATAGTTTCGATGAATATAAACAACCCCTGATTCAAAAAAATAACCAAGTTTTAATCCATATTGGAAGCGGTTCTTTATGTAAAAATTGGAGAATTAGAAACTTTATTGAACTTTTTAAAATGTTTGATGGCGCAAACATTAATTATAAAATCATCGGCAATAAGCAAGACTTGGAGATAATTAAAAATTTTTCAAATCAGCTTGATATTAAGCCAATAATCATTAAGTCATTTGATGAATTAGTGAAAATGATTTTGAATTCAGAGATTGTAATATGCCACAACACCTCAATTTTACACTTAGCTTTTGCTCTTGATATAAAGACGATTTCTTTCAATAGTAAAGGAGGCTATACCTGGTGGAATCCATATAAAGACTTCCCTGACCACAGACATTATGCATTTAACGCCTCCAACAAGGAGTGCGGATATTCACAACAAATCAAATCTCTATTGATTGAAAAAAACAAATACGGCTGTTCTTTGTTTGACTCAATAAAACCTCAGGAAGTTTTTTTAATTGTTAAAAAAATGCTTAATCAATCCTCATCGCAGTAAGATAACCGAATGCCATTCGTTTATATTTGGTCGGTCTGCTATTGATAATCGTAATATTCGGCTTCGTATATTTAACTAAAAAACCGTCATCTTCCAATTTTTTCTTCAAAGATTCAAATCCATAATGATACTCCATAATAATATATTCAAACTTCCTTATAACATCTTTTGGCGCGTTAAGAATTATGTCATATTCGTACCCCTCACAATCCAATTTAAGGAAAGCGTCGGATAAATTAAATTTTCCGACAATTTCTTCAAGAGTAGTCATTGAAATTTTTTTACTGATACTATCGTACTCCTTGGCTTCGTCATCGCCGCTAAACATATCCTTGAAAGTCTGGTCTTCTAAATTATTTTCTCTCTTTTCTTTCCCCACCGCTTCATTAAAAATTTTACATTTATTTTCTAAATTATTAATTTTTATATTTCTGCAAGCCAAATCATAAAAATTAGGAGTGGGCTCAAACGCATAAACAATTTTTGCGCCTTTTAACGCAAAATAAATCGCGGTGTCTCCAAGCGCCGCTCCTATATCAACGACTGCTCTATTCTTTAAATCAAAATTATCTAAGAATGGTTTGTAGATTTCCTGACTGAAAATTTCTATTATATTGCCCAACACGCTTGGTTCCCGTTTGCTAAAATCAAAAATTAAATCCAGCGAATTATAAGTTATTTTTGCCGTCGCGCCATCAATTCCCCCCAATGGAAAAGCTTTAAAAAAGTAAACATAACACATAAAATCCGAAAAATTATTTTTGGAAACCTTCACCTTAAAACCGTTTCTAAATATTGCCAAAACTTCCTTTTTAGGGAAAAACCGCGTCAAAGAGACTTTAAGCCAGTTTTTTACAATTGTAAAAATTTTAAAAAAAGTTTTAATTTTAGAAATCATTGATTTTTAATAATGATTAAGAAGTAAAAATTAGTGAAAGCATTTTTATCAACTGTGTTCGATGATTATATCCACTCTGCTCCACTCTTCGACGCCCAGCTTCCGCGATTTTCCTTCGGGCCCAATCATCAATAATATATTTTTTAATTAAATCGTAAAGCTCGTCTTGAGATTCAAAAAATACCGCTTCTTTATTTTCTTCAAAAAATTCCAGATGTCTTTTAGTTTTTTCAGCCAGCATAAATCCGCCGCAAGCCGGAATTTCCACGCTCCGGCTGGTTATTTCATCTCTATTAATCTTTCTTAAAAAACAAAGATTTATTTTCGTGGCGTTTATCGCCTTCGCGTAATTTTCCTTATAAAGATGCTCGTTTTTTACCATAAGATTGGGGTGTTTACCTACCCAAGAGCCCCAACCATTGCCCCAAACCGCAATTTTAATCCCCCGTTTAGCCAAATCAAGCATTCGCATTGCGCGATCTTCTTCAAAGGCTCCTATACAACTCACATCACAATTAAACCGTTTTTTTTCTTCTTCAGAAAGCGCCATTGGACGATGAATATTTTCATCATAAGCGTCTAAAAAAAGTTCTGTTCTTTTTGCTCCTAATGATTTTAATTCGGCAAGATTATAAATTTTAGTCGTAAAAACAATATCATAATAAGACAAACCCCAATCATAAAATAAAGTCCTATTGTGCTTTGCAAACATATCATCTTCGGCGCATGATATAAGTTTTACAGAAGGGGAGATTTTTTTAATGAATTTTAATGTTGCCGGCCGGATAGTCGCTCCTTTTTCAATCCAAACAATATCAAATTTACCGCTCTTTAATTCCTTCCTTATTCTTTTGTTCGCGCCGGTAATATCGGCGGGCATTCTTAATTTCCAGGTAATTTTCTCCAGTAAATTGGAATCAATAGTAGGTCTCCAGGGGACAGGCACTGTAGAAATACCTCTCAATGAATAGCCCAGGCCCATAAATGTCCTATAGCGCTGCAAAGTCCTCCCATATTCATTTAAGTCTCCGACAAATAAAATCCTTTTCTCCATTATCTTTTATATCCCACAGCAATAATATTCTGGGTTAAAATCTTATCCGCCCCTCCGGTTTCAACCAAAAGAATGAATTGTAATATTATTTTTATAAAATTCCATAAAATAAGTCTAAAAAAAGATTTAATCCCAAACATTATAGGTCTGGTTTCATAAAAATGCGCATCAAAAAAATTGCTAATTAACATCACCTGCCTCAGACTGTTTTCCGTAAAACTTATTTCGTGAGTAAAATCATGATACCGATAGCGACCGCCAAAAATACTGGCTCCGTTTGGCGTTTGGATAATAAGCGTTCCTCCTTTTTTCAGAGCGCGATAAAGCATATCAAAAATATCCATAATTTCATCTTTATGAAAGTGCTCTATGACATCCCGCATAAAAATTACATCATACAACTCAATTTTATTCTTTAAAAAATCAACAAGGTTTGCTTGACTTATTTTTTTAATCCCCAAATCTTTCGCGCATTCAACTTGTTCAGAACTTGTGTCTATGCCGCTGGCGTTAATATACCCGATATTTTGAAGCCAATATATTAAACCTCCATTGCCGCATCCAAGCTCAATAATAGAGGCCTCTTTGTTTTGGGGAAGAAATCTATAAAAATATTTATTCCAAACAATAAACTGCTTTTTTATGTCATTTATTGATAACTTTCCGTAAAGAGGAATCGTGTTTAAGGAAACATATTTAGCGTAAAATTTTTCTCTGTAATCCATGGTAATTTTTATTTAGTTCCTCAATAATGTCGTCGCAAGCGCGCGCCGCTTCATTGAAAGTAATTAACTCAACGCTTTTTTTAATACAACTCTCTCTTCGATAATCGCAATCAATAAATTTATGATATAAAATTTTATGATTCTGTCCATAGGGAAACCAACGGCCAAAAATATTTCTTATACAATAAAGTCCAACCACCGGCAAATCAACAGCCGCCGCCATATGCGCCGCTCCGGTATCATTAGAAACTAAAAAATCAACATTTTTAAACAATTCCACGATTTCTAATAAATCTAACTGATTAACCAAAATAGATGAATTTTCTTGATTTAAAAATGATTTAATAATATTCGCCCCGGCAACATCTTCTTTGCCGCCAATAATTATTATCTTAGCATCATATTCTTTTTGAAGATATTCCCCGATTTTGCCGAAATTTTCCGCCGGCCATCGATTCGCCTCTCTTTTGCCTCCGGGATTTAAAACAACGGTTAGTTTCTTTTTTTGCGTTTTCTCCGCTTTATTTTTTAATAAATTGCTTACTTTTTTCTTTTGATTTTCAGAGATATTAAAATCGTATTCAACTTTTTCAAACGTCGCGCCATTTTCTTCAAACAAATCCAACAAACTTTCAACTTCTGTTTTTTGAGTAGTATAATCAACTTGCGTTTTTTTAAATAATTGAATAGTTCTGATTTTAAAACCAAAGGCTGATTTTGCGCCGATAAATTTGGCAAAAATCATATTTCTAAAAAGCGTCCCGAAATTCGCTAAATCGTCCGGTAATTGAATAAATAAATCATAATTATTACCGCGTAAATTTTTTATAAATTTCTTTTTTTTGCTCAATGAATCAATCTCATCGGCGTAATAAATTTTCATTTCATCCAAATACCAAGCTCCGGCTAATAATTCTCGAGCCCCGGGCGCGCTTTTTACGCCCGGCGAAGTCAAAATAGTTATTTTTACGTTTGGATAAGAGCGCCTAATGGCGATAAAAGAAGGAATGGCGCAAATAATGTCGCCAATGTTGCCGATTTTATAAATTAAAATATTTTTCGGATTTGACGTTTTTTGACAAAAAAATAATTTTTGAAAAAATAAAAGCCAAAAATTAAGCCATTTTATCCATAAGCCCACCATTAATAATTGAAGTTTTTTAATGAAAGAAACGCGTTGATTCATTTATTAAATTTATTAAAAACAGTCTTCGCCCAAAAACGGGACCAGTGAACTTTAGTAATTGGTAATTGGTAATTAGCAATTGAAGAAGATTCTTTAAGCCACTTCTGAAACGGAAAAGTGAAACCCATTTTAGGGCGATTAAAAATTTCCTGTGGTAATAAGTCTTTAACTGATTCAACTAATAGCAACTTATTTATTTCTCCTCTTAATTTCACCTTAACTGGCAAGCTACTTAAGTACTCCACCAAAACGTGATCCAAAAACGGAACTCTTATTTCAACGGAATGGGCCATAGACATAAAGTCCGTGTCTTTTAGCAATTGGTTTGCCATATAAAAATTTAAATCAAAATACGAATGCAAATCCGGCGCAGAAAGTTTTTCCAATTCTTTTTCAGACGGCAAAATATCAAGTAATTTTTTAACAGCCGCCCAAACTTCATTTTCATTTATTTTTAAAATTTCAGCCGTTTTCGCGGGAGAAAAAATTCCGCGCAAAGCAATATAAGAATAAAACGGGTGTTTTTCTTTCAACCATTGCAGTCGCCCCCACTTCCCTTTTTTTGACAATAAACTAAAAACAAATCCAGGCGTCAATTTTTGCGCCAAGCGGACAAATTTTACAATTCTAAAATAATGATAGCCCATAAATATCTCATCGCTGCCAAGCCCGGAAAGCACTGCTTTTAATCCGGCTTGCTTGGCGGCGCGGGACACAAAATAAGTATTCACGCCGTCTATTGTAGGCTGGTCCATTGCTTCAAAAATTTCCTCAAAACCATTTTTAAAATCTTCTTTTATTATTTTAATTTCCTTATGATTGCTTTTTATCCTATCAACAACCAACCGCTGATATTTTTGTTCGGAAAATTCTTCTTCGTCAAAAATAATTGATAATGTTATCAAGCGCTGATTTGCGCTGATTTTATCTGATTTATGCTGATAATTTAAAGCAGACATCGCCGCTATTGCTGAAGAATCCAGTCCGCCGCTTAAAAAAACACCAAGCGGCGCGTCGCTTATTAAGTGCAATTTTATTGATTCTTCCAATAAATTCCTTATTTTATTTTTTGCCGTTTCAAAATTATCGTTTGATTTTTTTAGAAAAGCATCCAATAAATCATAATACTTAATAATTTTGGGGCTACTATTAGAATTTATTTCAAGATAATGTCCGGAGGGTACAGCAAAAATGTTTTTAACAGTCGTGAATGGCAAAGGAACTGAACCAAATAATAAAAAACCGATGAAAGCCTCCTGATTTTTTTTAATTGGCACTATCCCGCTATTCTTCAACGCCTTAACTGTTGAAGCAAAAACTAATTTCCCATTACCGGCATAATAATATAAAGGCTTGATGCCATATCTGTCTTTGACTAAAAAAAGTTTTTGATTTTTCCCGTCCCAAAGACCGAAAGCGAACATTCCGCGCAACATCGCAAAAGATTTTTCGCCGTATTCCGAGTAAAGCGCCAAAATCACCTCGGTGTCGGTCTTGGTTTTAAATTTATAACTCTTAATTTCCAACTCTTTTTTAAGTTCCAAAAAATTATAAATTTCGCCGTTAAAAGTAATCCATGATTCGCCGAATTTCATCGGCTGATGACCGGCTTTTGACAAATCCAAAATAGAAAGCCGGCGATGACCCAATGCAACGCCATTTTTTTCGTCAATAAAAATTCCGCCATCATCGGGACCGCGATAAAATTGCGATTGGTTCATTTTTTCAACCGCTTTTTTAAACTCGATTATATTTCTACTTTTAAAACTATAAATTCCGGTAATTCCGCACATATTTTATTGCATAATTGTTTTTAATTTTTCGTCTTCCGGCCAATATTTAAACATAATTTCTCTTGTTTCTTTGATTTTTTCAACATTACCCAAGGCATTATAAGACCTAAAAAGGCCATAGAGCAACATTGGTCGGTTGGGACTATGTCTCAAAGCGATTTCGTAAATATCCGCGGCTTTTTGGTAATAATTACCATCTTTGAATTTATTGCCCGCCAATTCGTAAAGCAAGGCATAGCTGTATAAATTCTGGAAAAAGGCGTTTCCTTTATCTTCTTTTAGCATCGGCTCCATTCGCTTATCCGCTTCTTTAAGCAGAATTTCCACGATATCTTTATTTTGCTGGTTTTGAACGGCGCCGATTATAATATTCAAATAAGCGTAAACCACTTCACCGTGTCCGATTGGCGAATAAAAATCCAAAGTTTTGCCGAATAATTTATTAAAATCCTGAACCGACCTGATTTGCGACGCGCCCCTAACAGCGTCAATATATAGTCTTGATTTCTGAAAAGGCAAAATAGAGCCAAAATAGGTCAAAACCAGCATCGAGGCAGTGATTATAAAAGCAATGGTTAATTTTATGTCTTTGGTCATATTTCTTAATTAAATTACAAATTACAAACCACAAATTACAAACAATACCAAAATTCAAATTTTTAAATTCTAAATACTTTTATTTAAAATTGCGGTATAAATTTTTCTTAATTCCGTTGCCTCATTTAAAAGATTTATCCGCTCTGTATCCATTATTTTATTATCATCACAATCACAAAGGCGCAACCATAAACAGCTTTCTTTTGTTTCTTTTCTACAAATTCTAATTCTATAAATAAAATCTTTTTTGCCCAATGATTCATTGGCTTCAATATAGTTAGCCGCTTGTGAGCCAGAAGACCTTATAAGTTGCTTGCCATATTCAATATTAGAAATTGTTTTTGGTAATTTTTTAATAAAGTCTCTGCATTGTTCCGCAAACATCGCTGTTCTTTCCTCTAAATCATATTGTTTTGAATTTTGTATTTTATTCATTAGAATTTGTTTGTAATTTGTGATTTGTGATTTGAAATTTATGGTTTGCGAATGCCAAAAACAGAAAAAGATTTATATATATCGGCAAAACGTCAAAAAGAACCAATCCTTGGACGAGATAGGCGATTGGTAGAGCGAAAAATAAAGCATTAGTAATCAATAAAGAGTAATTAGTAATTAGGGTTGGTTCCTGTTTACTGGTTACTAGTTCCTGTTTACTGAATTTAAAGAATTGCCAATAATAAACGATAAAAATTCCGACAAAACTCAATAACCCTAAAATTCCGGTCATTGTAAGGTAGTCAAAAAAGATATTATGAGCCCGGTCGTACCAAACCTCAAAATGCGGGTCATAATGTTTTTCAAACGGCACGTTAAAATTCTCCATCCCCCAGCCCAAAACAGGTTTTTCTTTAAATATAATTATTGACTGTTGCCAAAGCCATAATCTGGTTTGAAAATTTTGCGTATTTAAAGAAACATCCAATAATCTCGTTCCCTTTTCGCCACAAAACGGCATTGATAAATTTATGGAATTTCTGAATTTAATCGCCAGCGAACCGCTGATGATTAAAATAACCGCAAGCGATAAAGAAATCCACCTGATTTTTTTAGAAACTGACGAATTAAAAAATATATAAAATAAACCAAAAATAATCGCCGCGCCAAGCCCCAAAAACGCTCCGCGCGTTTGGCTTAATAATAGAAAAATCGCGAAAACTGCCAATAACCCAAGCCAACCGAATTTAACCAATTTTTTAGAAAATTTCCAATTATCAATCGCCAAATAAGCGGCATAAAATATGGCAAATAACATATAAGTTCCAAGATAAGCCGAGTTGCCAAGCGAACCGGCAAATCTGGCGCATAATCCATCGCCAACAAACGTTTTAATCCCCAAAATAGCCCCCAATCCATAAGCGACCACTAATGCGGCCGCCCAGGATGCGGCTATTAACACTTTTCGCCACGATCCTTCGGCGGAAAAAACTGCGGTAAGCAGAAGAAAATAAATCAATAAAAAAATCATCTGCAAGCCGCCTTCGCCGCGTTCAAAATTTGACCAAAAAGAAAACGCGGGATTATACCCAAAAAATCCGGAAATAATATATATTAAAGCGAAAATTGAAACCGCGATTACTAAGGGTTGTTTAAATAATATATTTTTGAATTTTAAATTGTCATTTTGATTTTTGATTTTTAAATTTTGATTTTTATCTATCGCCCAATGCCACACAAAAAATATCGCCGCCAAAGCAACGATTGTCCTAAAAAAAACATATTTCCCGACAATAAAAGGAAACAATGTTCCGCGCGAAACAATCACCGCGCTAAACGGAACCGCATATAAGAAAAATTTGGTTATTTTTAAAAAAATATTATTCATTATTAAATTCCAGTTTTCTACTTACTACTTTCTACTTACTTAGGCTATCAATTATCTCCCAATTTCCCTTTTCCGCCAAATCAATTAAAACATCCATATCGTCTTTCAAATGCGGATAATAATTGCGGGCGTCTTTGGCTAATTTAATAAAATTTTCCGCGTCGCGCGTAGCGGCAAAATATCCCAAAGCTTCCTCATAATATACCGGAAGAAATCTAATTAATAAATGCAAATCTATGCTTCTTTTAATAATTTCCGCCACTTTGTCCGGTCTGTTTAATCGACTGTAAATCAATGCGATCATATCATGGTCGCCAGAGGGCAAGCCGCTAAAATCAGGAATTAAGTTATTGGCAATTTCCATTTCCTCAATAATTTCATCGGCGTTTTGCGGACCGATTACCGCCAACACAAAAGCCAAATGATAATGGGCGCGCGCCACATTGGGATTTAATTCAATCGCTTTCACGCTCGCTTCAACGGCTTCTTGGAATTTTTCCTGACCAAGCAAAACAAATGCCAAATTATAATACAATTCCTGGCGGTTGGGCGCCAATTCTATCGCCCGCTTCATTGAATCTCCAGCCTCTTTATACAAACTCGCATCGTTCATCGCCTTATCTTGAAGCATCCGCGTTTTTCTAATAAACATCCTTACATCGTACGGCTCTTTTTTAATAATCTCGTCAATTAAATTTACGAAAAAATCCGAAAGCGGCTTAAAAGACGCATCCTCAAAAATCTGCGGCTGTTTATCATAATAATAATCAACAATGTGCGCCCTTAAATTAAACTGACTGAAATTATAAGGGTTAGTCGCTTCTCTTAATTTATTCTCAATCAAACTCGCACGTTCAATTCCTTTGACTTCATTTATCATTTTTGCCTGAACATAAGGAATATAATTATAAAAATATAAGGAATAGCCGGAAATAATTATTAAGACTAAGCCTAGCGATAAGCTAATAAGCTTAAAAGCTGATAAGCTTAAAAGCTGATAAGCTGACGAATTGATGGCTTGCGTTGATTTATCTACAGTTGCAAAAATTAAATATCCCAAAATAGCGAAAAACATAATATCAGAAATAATTTGGTCCATAACAAAAAGATTCTGGATAAAATAACCGCCTATTAAAGTCGCAAGTGTAATTGATATAAATCCTCCTACTTTTTTAAATAATAAATAAAACACGGCTCCGAAAATGCCAAAATATGTCAGTAATCCGAATATCCCTTGCATTACAAGAACATCAAAAATTTTATTGTGCGCCCGGTCCATCCACGATTCGCCGTAAATAGCGTAACCTGGGTTGTAATGCTTTTCATAAGCAACAAGAAAATTTTCTATTCCCCAGCCCAAAATCGGTTTTTCTTTGAAAGCGTCCCAGCTTAGTTTCCAAGTAATCAGACGGAATTGAGTTGAAGTGTCGTTCACATCAAAAATCGCGGTTTTTGCTAAACGATTTAGACCGGGAATATCTTGCCAAAATTGATTTTGACGCGTGAGCCAAAAAGTTCCGCTGAAAATTATAATTAAACTTAATAAAATAATGGATATTCGCCTAATGTTTAAAAATTTTAAAGTTTTAAAGTTTAAACGCTCGGTTTCAAAATTTGAAGGTTTTTTTATAGCGAAATAAATGAGCAAGAAAAAAATACCAGCCCCTAATCCTAAAATCGCGCCGCGAGTGGCGGTAATAAAAATCGTTGCAACGGATAAAATGATTATTAATAAAGAAAAATATCGCCAAAATTTTTTTAAAATTGAATAATGAATAATGAATAATGAATAATGAAAAACAATAACAGCGGACATTATTAAAAAAAACATATGGGTTGCCAAAAATGCCGGATTACCGATAAAAGAAAACGGCCTTCCTTCCGATATAAATAAAAAGGGAAAATTTAGAACATTAAAATATTGCAAAAAAGCGTAAAAAATCAATATAAATCCAACTCCAAGAGAAATTTTAAAGAAATTCTGCCAATCTTTTTTTTCAAAAACCGCAACAGCCATTGTTAAAAAAGCGAAAAAATGTAAAAAACCAAACAATCCTTCGCCTCTTTCCAAATCGCCCCAAAAAGCGCGATAAGGATTTACGGCAAAAATTGTGCTGATGATTAGAGAGATAAGAAATAAAAAAAGAAAAACATAAAGAAAGTTTAAATGTTTAAAAGTTCCAAAGTTTAAAAGTTTTAAAGTTTCAATCCGCCGGCTGGCGGATAAGAGTAAATAAATCAAAAACAAAATCAGGGCGATTTCAATAATACTGCGATAAAAAAGTATTTTGCCCAAAACGAAAGAAAATGGAATTTTAGACAAGACAATAAATGGCGTAAGAGCCGTTATAAATAAAAGAAATTTAATGATAATCCTTATAAATCTCATAAGTCTTATAAGAATATCACAAACAAAAAGACCCCGAAAGGGGCCTTCTTGTTTCAATTATGAGCTATTGAAAAACTCCAAGCGGTTAGTTACTGATAGTAATCAAGCTTGACGGCATAATCTTTACGAGAACGCCGTTTGCCCAATCAGCTGTTGATTCGCTATGGCTGGTAACCGAGTAATCGGACCAGACAAACGAAGGCGCAGCATCTGTCGCAGTACCTAAACTGCTTCTCACGCCAGACACGGTAGTCGCGCTAACAAGAGAAGTTTCAGACCTATGAATGCTGGCAATCACTGAAGCGGCTCCGACAGTGCCGGAAACGTCAGCAAAAGTCAATTGCAATTCATATTCTTTCTCAGCTCCGGCGGAAATTACCTGCTCGGAGTTAAGAAGCAACGACACATAACCGGTGGCTCCACCAGTAATTGTGGTTTGCGCGCCAGTTGTAGTGCTGGTTGAACTGAAAGCAGAAGCAATATTAAGGTTGGAACCAGCAGAAACATCTTTCAAAGTAACATTACCGGTAGTAGCAGGGACAGCGTCAACCGCTGACATTGTAGCGCCGGTCATTGAAACTTTGAATTGAATCTGTTTGAAGGCAACCTGTTCCGGACCATCGGCTTTAATCTTAAATTTCATTACCGGAATTTGTCCGACAGTGAGTTTAGACGAGGCCGCGGTCGGAGCAGCAATAGTCGGCTTGGTCTTGTACACAACTTTCTGGTTGCCAGTGGCAGCCGTAATAGTCGTGTCTTTTGCGCTCGCGCCCTGAGCTTCAAAGTTTGAAGCATGAACGCTTACATAGACCGAAGAACCGGTATCAGCCCCTCCTGAAATCGTGTTAAGGTTGCCCTTAACAGTTAAAGTCTTACTGCCGTCTTTGGTAATATTCCAGCCGAGGTTTTCAATAACCACTATACCGGAATTATCTCCAGAGGCCTGAACAGTATAACCAGCTGTGGCTCCAATTTGAGTTGAACCATCGTAAAGTTTGACAGTCGGAACTTCGTCAGACGAAGCCGTTGAAGTGGCTGTCGCGCTTGAAGTTTCAACAACTAATAATTGAAGTTTATTAACGGTCATCTGCTCATTAGCAGCTGTAAAGCGGAATTTCGCCAAAATACTTTCGGTGCCGGCAATAACAATACCCGCTTCTGATTCGACATCATCCGGAGCAACGGCAACTGTTACACTTCCAGTCGTAGTAACTGTGTGTTTAACAGTAAAGCCAGAGTTCGCGGCTGTGCCGGAAAGCGTGGCGCTGTTGCCGTCTTTGTCATAAGCGACAATATTACTGCTGGTAACCGCGGCGACATAGAAGTAGTAAACATCCGTGTCAGTCGCATCGCTGGAAATATTGCCCTTAAGAGTGAAAGTTTTAGTTTCACCTTTCTTAATCGTGTAATTAAGATTGTCAAAGGTGGCAGTCAAAGCCGTTGTATCCAATGACTTTGTGCTTCCCAATAAAGTGCTGCCGTCATACAATCCAAGACTCTGAACTTCGCCTGAAGTCAAAGTTCCGGTTGTAGAACTCGCAGTAATTTTAACGGAGCTCAATTTAATGTCATCGGCAATCGCCCTGAAGCTAAGACCCGCGAGCGTAACTCCCTGAGTTCCCTGAACATAAGTTTGGGAAGTCGGAGACGCTGACAATTGAAGGTCTAAGGTCGCGGCCTTAACGGTCTGAGTGTTCCCGCTCACTGTGCTGTTAGGAACAATGACGCTGGTAGCAACATAAGTGTTGTTATCCAAGTTTCTAATGTCATTGGCCTGGAAAGCTAGCAAGTGAACTTTAACTGTGCCGCTAGTGCTGTCAGTTGAATCAACATCAGCCGTTACTTTCATCCTCTTTGACTCGCCGGCAGCGATGTTAATCGTGTCGGTGAAAGTCTTATCGGTTGAAGCAGCGGTAGTGACATCGGTCGCGCTGGTCAACACTTTATTGGCAGTCGCATCCCATACTTTAAAGTCGTTATAAATAGCGATTGCGCCGGTTGTTGAGACGTTAAATCTCAAGTTCCTGATTTCAACGCTGTTTTTGGCAGCAATAGTGAAATCATAAAGAGTCGCATCCTGCGCTCTGGTAACGATATCGCCTGACAACGGACCATTAAAGGTAATGGTGATTTCGCCTCCCTGAACAGTTAAGGTGTCCGCTTCGCCAGTGGTGTCCATACCGGTTATGGTCGGATCAACCGGATAACCGTAGGTTTTGCCAATAGCGTAAACATCTGACTTGCTGTCAAAGTAAAAGACGATTGTATCATCCGAACGGGTTGTGCCGCTGATGTCGCCGTAAATGCTGAAAGTTCTTTCCTGGCCTTTTTCAAGCAAGAAAGGAGCGGTGAAGTTAAACACCACTAAGTCTTTCGCTCCAACCGCTGAAGCAGTCGCAACAACATTGCCTCCCTGTTTCAAAGTGAAATTAGAAAGATTGCTGTTCGCGATTGAACCTCCTTCAGTCAAAGCAACGCGCATTACGCTAACATCTTCGGTTGAACTGGCGGTCAATTTAAATTCCGCCAAAAGAGCTTCTTTCTGGCCAACTTTCGGGTTGGTCGGAGCCGCGCCGCTGGTGGCAGTAATGCCTCCAACTTGCTGGCCGGCAATGCTCAATTCATTACCTGCTAATGAACCGGTTGGTGTCGGAGTGCCGACAGCCGAAATTAATCCAAATGCGTTACGGTTACTAGCCGTAGCGCTTGAAGAAATATCTCCTACCAATTTAAAAGTTTTAGTCCCTTCAACTTTTAAAGCCAGATTAAGGAATGAAACTTCGTGAGTGGTGGAATTAATACTCCTTCCGCTCGTCAAACGAGTGTCTCCATCATAGATGTAAAGACCGGCTGACGAAAAATCTGCGGTCGCGCCGATGCCGATTCTCTTAAATGTCAAAGCATCAAGAGTGCCGCTTCCTGAAACGTTAAATTTCAAGAGGGTAACGCCTGCCGCGCCTTTCGGAATAGCGGCAGCTGCCGGATTATCCGAGGCCAAAGTAAGCGTTAAACCGCTGGTCGGGACTGTCGGGGTTGTTCCTCCGGTTGTCGGAACGGCAGCCAAAGAATTAACATAAGCTCTTGTCTTCGGACCAAAGTATCCGGCTGCCGGAGAAATTCCGACTGACGCCTGATATTTAGCCAAAGCCGCCTTTGTCAAGTTTCCAAAGTAACCTTTGGCAACGCCAGTAGGCATTGTCAACATTGCTTTAGATTCCAAGAAGCTCTGTAAGCTCGTTACCGCATCGCCTTTTGAACCGACAGTTAAGTCAGTTGAAAAATTGTATGCAGCGGGAGTGGCAGCGCTCTGGCCTGACAATTGAACTTGCAATGCCGTAATTTGGGAAAGCAAGCTGGCAATCTGAGCTTGTAATTCTTCCACTGTCGCGGCGCTAACGCCGGAACCGATTACCGCTACTGTCAAAGCAACAGCGGCAAATCCTGTGAAAAATTTTTTAATACTCATTATTTATGTAAGTTTTTATTTGCTGAACTTAAAAGTGAGGTTATTAAGATTCGCAAATTGTTTAGTTTAAATTAAGTTTATTTTCAGAAGACTGAATCCGCAAATCATCGACCATTTTAGCCACTAGCGACTAGGATTTAGCCACTAGAAAACTTCAAAACGATTTTACAGAACAGCCGTGGTATCAATGAAGCTGATAAGCTTAAAAGCTAAAAAGCTGAATAAGATTAAAAGCATTTAAAAAAATAAAACTCGCTTTTTGAAGCGAGACCAAAATAAGCTAAATAAGCTGATAAGCTTAAAAGCTAATAAGCTGAGAAGTTAAATAAATAAGCTAATAAGTTTTTTAAACTTTTTAGCTTAACCGCTTTTCAGCTCGTTTTGTTATTTGGCCTCACTCCAAATCCCTGCCCCGCATAAAACCAAAGGTTTTTATGCGAGGTATTTAATTGTAATTTTATTATACGGTTATCCCAAACAGCGTCAATAGTTCGACTGTGGATAACCCCAGTAGTAGAGCAAGCTCACTACGGGGCAGACCCGTATATATAGATAACGAAAAACAATGGTAAATGTTACACTTGTCGGCTTATCAGCTTATCAGCTTTTCAGCTTTTATGGTTGCCATTTGGAGGCGATAAAAATAATGACGCTAAAAATCAAAACCATAGTCGCGTTTTTCAGGACAACCGAACGGTTGAGGCTACCGGACAAGTGGGAAATCGTTAAATCTTTCAACGCCAAAACGGCAACCAATGAAACAGCCGCCAAATTTAAGAATCCGATAGGCAGATAAGCGGCAGCCAATATAAATTGGGAAGTTAAAACCGCCAAACTTACTGAAAATAAATTTATTTTTGCCGAGATTAAAGAAACCGGCGCCTGAATTTCTCTTTGAAAATCCCGAAAAAAAAGAAAATTGCGGAAAAGTAAAAAAATCGCCAAAAACGCCGCCGAATATTCAATAAAAAACCATCCCGACTTATTAAAAAGGAAAAATATTATAAAAAGAGAAAAAAAGAGAAAATTATTTACAAGTTCGTAAATAAGCGAACGATTAATAAAAACCAAATTTTTAATCCCCAAAAAGAGAAAAAAGAACAGTCCGAATAGGCCCGCCGTCAGAAAATTCCATTTGCCGGCAATAACCGGCAAATAATTTGCCGTTAATAACGCGATAACCAAAAAAATTAAAAAAGAAGAGAAATATTTTTTCGCTTCAAAAAACGGATTAAAATAAAAATAAAGCGCGACCGCAATAAAAAAGAAAAATGACCAAAAAGACCGATAATTATAAACAGCCGCCAGAGTTAAAGAAAAAATTAACGCCTTAACCCCCACACCAAACAAGTTGTGAGAAGTAATAAATTTATTATAAAAAAACATAGGAATAAACTTGTTATGATGTGGGGGCTAAACGCCGATTGTAACACCGGATTCTTTGAAACCGATTTTAATTTTTTTAGCATTTTTGAGTTCGCCCTTGATAATTTTATTCGCCAATTCGTCAAGAATTATTCTTTGAATTGCCCTTTTAATCGGCCGAGCGCCGTATTCCGGGTCAAAACCGACATCAACGATATGTTTTTCCAAAGAATTATCAACACTAATTTTTAACCCGCGCCTTTCAAGTCTTTCTTTAAGCTCATTAATTTGAAGCGCGACAATTTTGTTAATTTCCGCCTTAGTCAACGAATTAAAAATAATAATTTCATCAAGCCGATTAAGAAATTCCGGGCGAAAAATATTTTTTAACTCTTCTTTCACGCGGCTTTTAAAAACGTTTTCTTCCGTGATCAACTTTTTATCCACTTCTTCCGTTTCAAATCCAAACCGCGAAATTTCCTTAAAATATTCACTGCCGACATTGGAAGTTAAAACGATTATGGAATTTTTGAAATTAACCGTTTTACCCTTACCGTCCGTAAGCCGACCATTATCCAAAACTTGGAGCAAAAGATTAAAAACTTCCGGGTGGGCTTTTTCTATTTCATCAAAAAGAATCAAGCTGTATGGCCGATGCCTTACTGTTTCAGTTAATTGGCCGCCTTCTTCATGGCCAACATACCCAGGCGGCGAACCGATAAGCCGGCTCACGCTGTGCCGCTCCATATATTCAGACATATCAATCCTTACCAGCGCTTTTTCATCATTAAACATAAATTCCGCCAAAGCCTTCACTAATTCCGTCTTGCCGACTCCCGTAGGGCCTAAAAACATAAACGAACCTAACGGCCTGTCTTCAGAAGCAAGCCCGGCTCTCGCCCGACGCAAGGCATTGGCAATCGCTTTAATCGCGTCTTTTTGGCCAATTACTCTTTGAGAAAGAACGTCTTCAATTTTTGAAAGTTTATCTCCTTCGGATTGAAGCATTTTATCAACCGGGATTCCGGTCCAACGCGAAACAACCGCGGCAATATCTTCTTCATCGACAGCCTCTTTAATGAAAAACTCTCCTTGTTTTTGATTTTTATTAACGTATTTTTTTTCAAACGCCTTATATTCTTTTTCCGCCTGCGGCAATTCACCGTAAATTATTTTTGCCACTTTTTCCAAATTGCCTTCTCGTTCGGCTAACTCGGCCGAACTCTGCAAATCCGCAACTCTTTTTCGTAAATTTCTAAAATTTTCAAACGTCATTTTTTCGCCCTGCCATTTCCCCGAAAGCTCATCGTTCTTTTCTTTAAATTTAACCAATTCTTTTTCAACTTCTTTCAGCCGTTCTTTGGATTTCGCGCCGTTGCCATTATTTTTTTCATTGACAATGGCTGATTTCTCAATTTCCAAGCGAGTGATTTCTCTTCTTAATTTATCAATCTCTCGGGGCAAGCTTTCGCTTTCCAAGCGTCTGCCGGCTCCGGCTTCATCAATTAAATCAATGGCTTTGTCCGGCAAAAATCTGTCACTGATATAACGAGCGGAAAGATTAACCGCCGCGACAATCGCCTCATCGCTAATTCGCAAACCGTGATAGCTTTCATATTTTTCTTTAAGGCCGCGCAAAATGGAAATGCTGTCTTCAATGGACGGCTCATTGACCATAATCGGAGCGAAGCGACGTTCCAAGGCCGAATCTTTTTCAATATAACGCTGATACTCCCTAATAGTGGTGGCGCCAATAGCCCGAAGTTCACCGCGCGCCAACGCCGGCTTTAATAAATTGGAAGCGTCAACCGTGCCTTCAGCGGCTCCAGCTCCGACAATCATATGAATCTCATCTATAAAAAGAATAATCTTGCCGGCCGATTGCTGAATTTCTTTAATAAAAGCCTTTAAACGGTCTTCAAATTCACCGCGAAATTTCGTTCCGGCAATAAGCGAACCGAGGTCAAGCATCACGATTTCTTTTCCTTTCAACGGTTCGGGAATGTCGCCCGAAACAATTCTCTGCGCCAAACCTTCCACAACCGCTGTTTTGCCGACGCCGGGCTCGCCGATTAAAACCGGATTATTTTTCGTCCGACGACTTAAAATCTGAATAAGGCGGCGAAGCTCTTCGTCTCGGCCGATTACCGGATCAAGCTCGCTCTTGCGCGCACGCTCCGTAAGATTGATGGCGTATTTTTCCAATACCTGAAACTTACTCTCCGGCATTTCGTCGGTAATTCTCATGGAACCGCGCAATTGCGCTAAAATTCTTAGGGCATTTTCCCGCCTTAATCCGAAATTTTCCAAAATTACGGCCGGCGCGGAAGCGCTTTCTAGAATCGCCAAAAGCAAATGCTCGCAGGAAATATATTCATCTTTTTGGATAGTCGCGATTTTCGTAGCTTTATCCAACGTGGTCATTAACTCCTGAGAAAGATAAAGTTGAGCCGTGCTGGCTGAACCAAAAATTTTCGGCTGTTTTTTCAATTCTTCCTGAAGTGCCCGGCTCAAAGAATCCAAATTTACTCCGGCCTTAACTATCAGCGGCCGCACTAAAGAATTTTCATCCGAAAGCAAAGAAATTAAAAGATGGATGATTTTAAACTCTCCATGGTTTTCCCGAGCCGCGATATCCTGGGCGTTTTGCAATGCCTCCTGGGCTTTAATTGTGAAACGATGCATTTGCATATATCGGCATTATAACCGAGCCTAAACAATTTTCAAGCTTTAAGATTTTCGACTTTTTGTGGTAATCTTTTTATTAATGAAGAAGATATATTTAGACTATGCGGCGACAACGCCGATGGACCCGCTGGTAAAAAAAGCGATTACGCCGTATTTCTCGGAAAAATTCGGCAACCCTTCATCGCTCCATTCTTTTGGACAGGAAGCCATGGCGGCAATTGATGAATCGCGCGAAAAAATCGCCAAAACCGTCAATGCGAATTTTCGGGAAATAATTTTCACCGGTTCGGCAACTGAGAGCAATAATATTGCTCTCCGCGGAATTATAAAAAGTATTAAGTATCAAGTATTAAATATTAAGCATCCTCGTATTATTATCTCGGCGATTGAACATGAATCCATTTTAGAAACCTGCCGAGATTTAGAACGCGAGGGAGTGGAAATTATTTATTTGCCGGTCAATAAACATGGGATTGTTGATTTAAAAAAATTAAAAGAATCGCTTAATGAGCAGACGATTTTAGTTTCTATAATGTACGCGAACAATGAAATTGGGACTATCCAGCCGATTGCGGACATTTCTAAAATTATAAATCAATTTAAAGAGAAAAATTTCTCGATTTATCCACTATTCCACACTGACGCTGTCCAAGCTTTTCAATTTCTTGATTGCGACGTTAAAAAACTTAGCGTTGATTTGATGACTTTGTCGGCGCATAAAATTTACGGCCCAAAAGGCGTAGGGTGTTTATATGTAAAATCCCTAAATCCTAAATCCTATATTCTAAATCCTTTTATTACTGGTGGGGGACAAGAATTCGGTTTGCGTTCAGGCACCGAAAATGTCGCTGGAATCGTCGGATTCGCGAAAGCTATTGAATTAACCGTAAAAAATTGCGGGAAAGAAATAAAACGGATTTCTAATTTGGCCGGTTATTTCTGGAAAGAAATCAAAAAAAAATATCCCAGCGCGAAGATAAATGGAACATTAGACAATAAACTGCCACATATTTTGAATATTTATTTCCCAGATCAAAACGCGCAAGATTTATTAATAAAATTGGATTTAAACGGCGTAGCGGTTTCAAGCGGTTCCGCTTGTTCGGCGCGCGCGACCAAGCCGTCGCATGTTCTCAAAGCCATCGGCTTGCCGAATAAAAAAATAAAAAATAGTCTTCGCTTTAGTTTTGGTAAATTCACAACAAAAGAAGAAATAAATAAAGCGATAAAAATAATCAGAAAAGTGATATAATTTTAATTATGAACCCCGACATTTTTAAGGCCTATGACATCCGCGGAAAATATCCGGAAGAAATAAACGAAAAAATCGTTTCAGATATTATTGCGGCGCTGATAAAAAACATTAAACCGAAAGTTATCGTCATCGGCCATGACGCTCGTTTAAGTTCTCCTTCGCTTTATTCCACAATAATAAAACAATTTAAAATTGAAAATTTAAAATTGAAAATTATCTCCGCTGAGATTATTACCACTCCAATGCTTTATTTTTTAGTAAACTATTTTAAAGCCGATATAGGGATAATGATTACCGCTTCGCATAACCCGAAAGAATATAACGGTCTGAAAATCGTCGGCAAAAAAGCGATTCCGATAAGCGGAAAAAAAATATTTCATCTTATTGACGATCGTGGACATGATGAAATAAAGATAAAAAATAGAAATGAATGAAAAATATTTAAATTTATATACTAGTTTTTTGAAAAAATTTTTAAGACCGGCAAAGCCGCTTAAAATAGTTTTTGATTGTTCAAACGGAACAACCGGCTTAATTTTAAAAAATCTTTTTAAACTTTTAAACTTTAAAACTTTTAAACTTATTAACTCAATCCCTGACGGTAATTTCCCGGGACACGGACCGAATCCATGGGCAGGGGGCGCGATGAATCAGCTTAAAAAAGAAGTCCTGTGTCAAAAAGCGGATTTGGGAATAATTTTTGATGCCGACGGAGATCGAGTATTTTTTATTAACAATCTCGGCCGCGCCGTTGAACCCGACATAATCGCGCGCCTTTTAATTCGGCAATCACAGCCGAAAAAAGTTGTTTATGATATAAGAACCGGCTGGCTCGTAAAAAATCTCGAATCTCGAATCTCGAATCTCAAAATTATTAAAAGCAGAGTGGGGCATTATTTTATAAAAAAATTGATGCGAGAAACCGGCGCGGATTTGGGCGTTGAAAAATCCGGACATTATTATTTTAAAAAATTCTTTTATTGCGACGCCGGAATTTTAACGGCGATTAAAATTATCAATGCCGTTTCGCGCTTGCCTTATTCTTTGGCAGATTTTTCCGATTTATTGCCGCAATATTACAGAAGCGTGGAAATCAACGTTCGCGCGGATTTGCGCGGACCAAACGTTGATTTACGCGAAAAATTAAAAAAAATAGAAAATTATTTTAAAAATCAGACGGCTAGTCGATTAAAAATCTCCTATCTTGACGGATTAACGATGGAATTTAATCCGCCAACCGGCGGATGGTGGTTTAATTTGCGGTCATCAAACACCGAACCGTTAATAAGATTAAATATAGAAGCTGAAGACCAAAAAATTTTAGAAAAAAAGAAAAAAGAATTAATGAAACTTTTAAAGAACCCCGCCCCGCCGTAGGCGGGGCGGATCAGGGTGTTCTTTGACGGAGACGGGCGGGCTCCGCCCGCTCTCTAATAATATGCGGCCGTTATCCCGCCTGCGGCGGGATTACGGCCGCTTCCGTTAAAGAATTAAAAAATGTGCGGCTAGAAAACTATTAAGCCGATAACAACGGCGCCGAAGCTCGCCAATAAAACTATGGCTGCCATCAAATCCTTAATAATCCTAACTTTATCGCTGTATTCCGACTGAATAAAATCTAACAATCGTTCAATCACAATATTCACCAATTCCAAGGTTAAAACCGCAAAAATAGCAGTAATAATAATAGCTTTTTCCGTTCGGCTAGTTGGGAAATAAAACATTAAAAATATGGCAAATAAGGCGAAGAATAGCATTATTTTAAAATTCCTTTCAAAAATAAGGGTTTCTTTCAATCCATTAATGGCGTATTTAAAACTATCGCGAAGTTTTTTCATTATTTCATTTTTTAAAAGTATAACACTTTGTTCACGATCGTGAACAAAGTGTTATACTTTTGTTTTTATTTAATTTCTATTTCTAAATTTCTAATTTTCCTGATTGCGTTAATTTATAAAAATTCTCGAAAATTTTTGCGACTAATATCGGACCGGTGCCGCTGGGCGTAGGCGTATACCATAAATTTTCAATTTTCAATTTACAATTTTCAATTTCAGATATATCAAAATCTCCGAAAATTTTTCCGCTTTCATTTATTGAATAACCGAAATCAATTATTCCAGCGCCGTCTTTTAACATTTCCGGTTTTATTAATCCGGCTTGACCGACGCCGGAAATTATTAAATCGTAATTTTTTAAATCTGATAAATCGCCGCCCCTTTCAAAAATTTTCAACTCTTTAACTTTATCCATCAACCAAATCGCAATCGGCTTACCGATTAAAAAACCACAACCCACTACCGCAACTGAAACAGTTTGTAGTTTGTAGTTTATGGTTTGTAGTATTTTATCTACAACGCCGACCGCCGGCGGAAGAACCGAATTTCTTCCGTTATAAAACGCGCCGAGCGCCCGCTCGCCCAAAACATCAACATCTTTTTCCCGCGGAATAACGTTTAAAATATAATGGCGGTTAATATGTTGCGGCAATGGCAACTGTACAATCACTCCGCCGACTTTTTTAAGTAAAGCGATTTTACCGACTTCTTTCCGCAAATCGTCATTATTCAATTCCGCCGAGAATTCATAAATCCGAAAATCAATTCCCAATTCTTTGGCAACTTTTTCTTTTTGCTTTAAAAAACTTTTTGACTGCGGATTGCCGCCAACCAAAACAGCCGCGAAAATTTTATCCGGCTTCGGCTGTTTTTTTAATTCTTCAATAATTTTCTGCGCGATTTGTTTACCGTCAATAATTTCCATGCCAATGTTGTTTAAATTTATAAGTGAAACCCAATGTTGAGCGAAATAAATTTATCTACAACATTGAGCACCCTGTTAAATAACCCTGTTAAATTGCCTTCGGCACTATTTATTAACAGGGTTGCCGCAAAGCGGCATTTAACAGGGTAAAGGTTTTCTAGTGAAAAATTCTACTCCCTTGACTTGAATTTTTCAATAAAGCCCTATATATTTTCGTAATGTTTTATTACACAATCTTTTTCTTTAATTGTCAACTCTTTGGTAAATTCAGAATAGTCCCTCTTAATCGTAATAGCGAGTAAATCTATCCGCCAGCCTTTTCGGTCGTTTACTAATTCCGACTTATGATTAGCATATAAAGACGCTGTTCTTTGGAGTTTTTGAAGCTTGGCGGCCGTGAGTTGGTCTTCGGCGGAAATTTGACTAACATCTTCTTCGCTTACCATGTGTAATTTTTCCACTCCACGCACAGTTTTTACCTCCACAAAAACTAGTGTTTTATCCGGCGCTTTGGCGATTATGTCTATTTCTCCCCATTTCTGCCTAAAATTCCGCTCAATTACCTTAAAATTGTTTTCCACAAGGTATCCACAGGCGATATTTTCACCTAATTGGCCGAGTTGAGATCTGTGGTTCATATGATATAATTATAACAAGTGTTGTAAAATATACCACTACTTTATTTATAGACTATATGTAATTTTTACACACGATATACAATATTATGAATATAAGTAATGAATATATACGAGGTCTTATAGAGGGAGAAGGCTCATTTACTTTTCACACGAATAGAAAAAAAATTAACAGAACACGATACAAGCTCCCCGCTTTTGTTATTTCTATGAATATCAGGGATAAAACCCTATTGGAAGCGACTCGCGACAAACTTGGTTTAAAATCAAAAATAAATTATCGCGTCCCTCAGGCAAATATACAAAATGTTAAAACAGGCGCTATTTATATAAGCGGGAGACAAGCAATTTTGACTGTTAGAGACTTTAAGCAATTAAAAGACATAATTATTCCTTTTTTTTACAAAAAACTGAAAGGCTATAAAGGAAAACAATTTATAGAATGGCTTGAAAAAATTGGCAGCGACCCAGATATTTCAGATAGATATAAATCATTATATCGCCTTTATAAGTGGGGGATGTACGATAAATTGCCTAAATTTACAGAAAAATTTAAAGATTAACACCCTAAACTTCGTTTTGTTTGTGTAATTTTTACACACACTAAAACGCCATGTCTAAAAACCCACATTTTATGCGGGTTTTTGAAAATGACCGTTTTTGATGTAAAACACTTTTACTGTTAAACACTTTTTGTTTAACACTTTTAAGGAGTGTTTAACGCTCTTAATAATATATAATTAGGTCTTTTAAATAAAAAGGGGGGTGGGAGAAATTAATCTCCGCACCCCTTTTGAATTGTGCGGGTTTTTAAGCCCGCTTCACAAGTATTCTTTCGAGAATTTTTTTCCATCCGGTATTTATATCGGCGGGGAAAACATCGGGAGCCCTGTCTCTTTTTATTTCGACATTCTTTCTGCGCGGACGAATGCTGTCAAAATCAAAACCCAGAACATTCATTTCCTCGGTATGCCTTCTCAAAGAGAAGTAATCACTTATCCCATAATCGCCTCCCGCATACAAAGGAAAATTTCTGTATCCGTAGTTTCTGTCCATCGCAAGGGGACCGTCGTCTTTGTCCTCTATATTTTTGGAAAGAATGTTTTTATACAGATTGCCAAAATCAGATTTTATCTTTTTTTCTTCCAATCTGATTTTTTTAATTTCCGGGTCATTTTGGACCGCCGAATTGGGGATATTTTTTATCCTACACTGGCTTTTTATTGAATCTTTCCTTTCCCTTAGAATATCCAATACGTCCTTTAGAACAATAACCCTCTCCTGAACCAGAACATTTTTCAAAAAAACCACCCTACTCACGCCCTCCGCGTCTCTCACGCGAAGATTGATATCAACCAATGTCATTGAGACGCTGCAGTCGCGCCCTAGTCCAATTTTTGCGGTCTCATAACCCTCGGCAATATCGCGTCCAAAATCTTTTTCCGGCCGGGCGAATTTTACAACAACGTTTTCATGCTCTCCCTCCAGTATTTTCAAAACCAAAAAAGTGGTGCCGTTCCGCCAAAAAGTGAAGACGGAGTTTTTTAATTTTTCCTCAATGGTGTTATTGGTACTTTCTTTTATGACTTTTTCTAATAAGACTCTCGTTTTCTCACTTACTCCAATTGAAGAAAAATCGCCATCTCTATTGTAAGTCCTTAACATATTCAATATTATTGCTTCCTTGTGCGCGTCCGCTGGCAAAGTCAATTCAATTCCTTCGCCTGCCCGCCTGTTAACAAACGCAGATTCTTCCGCGTCAATATTAAATATGCTCGAGAGTTTGATTTTTTTAGCCCTACCTTCTATTTCTATCATCATCCCCTTTCTCCTTTCATTAATTTAATTGTAAATTTATCTGACCATATTATAACAAAACATAAAAAATAGTCAAATACTTCCAACTAATTACAGTAAACCAAATTCAAACGGCAATTTTACCGCTTCTTTGCCGTCTTTTTGGGGAATCATTAAATGCCCCTGCTTCTTCGCGAGCTCGTATAATTCTTTGGTGATTTTAACGTCATTCAAACAATAATTTTTTAATTCTTCCATTTTGCCGTCGCGGTATAATCCGGCCGCTTCCAAACTGTGGCCGTTTTTCCCATAGCCAAGATTGGCTTTCGCCAAAATATCCAAACCCACCCGCTTACCAAATGAAAATTCAATTTCATCTAAAATATCCATATAGGGAATGGAAAAAATATCAAAATTGCCGAAATGTTTTTTCAATACCGGCAAATCAAAACGGCTAATACTGAAGCCGATAATCATTCCTGCTGTTTTTATCATCTCAACCGCCTCCGCAAATTCACTTTCTTCAAACGCAAAAAATTTATCCTGATTATAAGAATAAAGCCCGATTAAAGAAACTTCTAAAGCGTCAAAATTATTTTCGCCCACTTCCTGAAAAGTATTTTTTGTTTCAATATCTAAAACGAGAACGTCTTTTTCTTCCAAAATAAAAAACTAGAATTTTTTTTACTTCCTATCTACTTACTACTCGTCTGCAACGCTTTTTTTATTTTACCGAGCAATTGTTTGTCTTCTTTTAATTTTTCTCGCGCCGCTTCTACGCCCACGCCAAGTTTTTCATTTTCAAAACTGTAAGTATTGCCTGATTTTGAAACAACGCCTGCTTTAATTGCGGAGTTCAAAATATCGCCTGCGTATGATATGCCTTCGCCGAACATAATGTCAAATTCCGCGATTTTAAACGGCGCCGCCACTTTATTTTTAACAACCTTGGCCTTAACGCGGTTGCCGACAGCATCTTCTCCTTTTTTTATTTGAGCGATTCTGCGAATATCAATTCTGACTGAAGCGTAAAATTTCAAAGCCCGACCGCCGGGAGTAGTAGTCGGTTCGCCATAGCCCATCATCCCGATTTTATCTCGTAATTGATTAATAAAAATAATTAAAGTGTTTGATTTGGCGGAAATGGCTGTGAGCTTCCTTAATGCCTGGGACATCATTCTCGCTTGAAGACCGATGTATTGAGCGCCCATTTCTCCTTCAATTTCGATTTTCGGCGTCAATGCCGCGACCGAATCAACAACTATAACGTCGATCATTCCCGAACGCACCAAACTTTCCAAAATATTTAACGCCTCTTCGCCGCTGTCCGGCTGAGAGATAATCAAGTCATTGATTTTCACGCCGATTTTTTTGGCATATTCAGGGTCCATAGCGTGTTCCGCGTCAATAAAAGCCGCCTTGCCTCCGCCTTTTTGCGCTTCGGCAATAGCATGGAGCGCTAATGTTGTTTTACCGGAACTTTCCGGTCCGAAAACTTCAACAATTCTTCCTTTTGGAAAACCGCCGACTCCCAAAGCGATATCCAATGAAAAAGAACCTGTCGATATTACCGCCACATCAACTTTTTTAATATCGCCTAATTTCATTACCGCGCCCTCGCCGAATTTTTCCTGCAAAGACTCCAGAAGTTTTTCCAAATCTTTGTCGCCTTCATCTTTTTGTTTTGTCATTTTGATTTTTGCCGCCTGTGGCGAGCCTCGCCTTCGGCGGAATTTTTAAATTTTGATTTATAATTGATATATTATTTCTCTTTCGACTTTTATTTCTTTACCCAAAAATCTTTTAACTTTAAATTCAATTTTATTCATACCCAGTTGGAGCCGGTATTCTTTTTCAAAATTTCCGTTTTTCTCAACCGGAATTTCTTCGTTATTGATTGTAAGTTTGTCAAAAAAATCGCTAATTTCCCCGTTTAATTTTATAAATTGTTCGCTTGTTATTTCATTATTTTCCGCCGGCCGGTTTATTTTTATTTCCGGAATGCCAAGCAAATCGTCAATTTCAAACGCCAAATAAATTATAGCAAAAAATAAAATAATTGCGATTAAAATTCCTTTCTTATTTTTTCTTTTTGGAGCAAACCGATTAACGGGAAGCCGGTCGCTTCTTTTAATATCAGCAACTTCTTCTTTATAAACGCTCCACAAATAATCGCCATTAATTCCCAAAATTTCCGAAGCCTTCATTAAATAACCACGGACATAGGGGAGCGAGGGTAATTTTTTAAAATCTCCCGAAATAAAAGCCGCCAAATAATCTTTGGAAACGCCGGTTATTTCAGCCAATCTTTCCAAATTCAAACCGCGCAAACTAACGGCTTCGCTAAATAATTCTTGAAATGTTTTTTTATCAGTCATATACTTCCCTCGGCTTAGCTCCGTCTCCGGGCCCGATAATTCCTTTTGCCTCCATTATATCAAGCAAGCGCGCGGCACGCGCATACCCGACTTTCAAACGGCGTTGTAAAAGAGAAGCTGACGCTTTTTGAGCCGCTTTCACAACCTCCACCGCTTCTTCATATAATTCGTCTTCTTCGTCGAAACCGCCGTATCTTTCAAAAACATCTTTTCCGCCCTCATCGCCATTTTCATTGTCGTTATTTTTTCCGTTTTCAAAAACCACTTCTTCGTTTTTAATGCCCGAATTTTTATCTCTGATAAAATCCGCCACTTTCTTGATTTCCTCTTCGGAAACATAAGCGCCCTGAATACGTTTCGGCTTTGAAAGTTCCGATGAAACAAAAAGCATATCGCCGCCGCCGAGCAATTTTTCCGCCCCAGCCGAATCCAAAATAGTCCGGGAATCAATCTGCGAAGCAACCTGTAAAGCAATGCGCGAAGTAATGTTCGCCTTGATTAAACCCGTAATGACTTCCACCGAGGGCCGCTGAGTGGAAACAATTAAATGAATGCCCGTTGCCCGCGCCATTTGCGCCAACCGCACAATCGCTCCTTCAACTTCCCGGCCGTAAGTTGACATTAAGTCGGCCAACTCGTCAATAATTATTATAATATAAGGAAGATGATTATCGGAATTTTTTTTGTTATAGCTTTGAACATCCCTTGAACCGGCCATTTGAAGCATTTCATAACGTTTGTCCATTTCGCTTAATGCCCACCGAAAAACATTAGCCGCTTTTTTTGTCTGAGTGACAACTGGAGAAATCAAATGAGGCAGGCCGTCATAAACGGAAAGCTCAACCCGTTTCGGGTCAATCATCACCATTTTTAATGTTTCCGGAGAATTTTTATAAAGTAAAGAAAGTATAAGAGAGTGTAAGGCGATGGATTTGCCGCTACCCGTACTTCCGGCAATCAAAAGGTGAGGCATTTTTTCAATATTGGCGAATATCGGTTCGCCAGTCACATCTCTGCCCAAAACCATTCCAATAAGGCCGGCCGCCGCGAATTCCGGATAATGTATTAAACTACCCAAACGAACAACAGCCGCGGCCTTGTTCGGCACTTCAATGCCAACCAAGGATTTCCCGGGAATCGGCGCCTCAATTCTAATCGGATGGGCCGCCAAAGCCAAAGCCAAATCAGAATTTAATGCGGTAATGCGCGAAATTTTGACGCCCTCGGCTGGTTTTAAGGTATAACGCGTCACTTTAGGGCCAATGTTTATTTCTCCCATTTCCACTGGAATGCCGAAACTTTCCAAAGTTCTTTTAATTATGTTGGCGCTGGTGCGCAAATCGCCAGCTGTAGGTTTTTCAACCGAAGATCTAAGAAGGTCAAGCGGCGGAAACACATAATCGCTAAAAGCCCGCGAATTAAAGCTTGAAATTTTTTTTAATTTAACCAATTTCTGTTCTTTAATTTCTATTGCTTCTTCCTTTTTTTCTTCGGCTTGTCCGGATTTCTCGGCTTTTTCAACCGCTTTAATAAGTTTATCCTGAGCTTCGGCGTCGGTGGGTTCGCCTTCTAATTTCTTTTTTATTTTAATCGGCGCGTTAAAAACAATTAAAATTGAAATTACTATCATTGCCGCGACAATAACCAACGAACCCGCATATCCGAAAAGTTTTTCCAACGAACCGACAGCCATGCCGACTACTCCTCCTTTCTCGGGAAAAAGAATATCTATTAATCCAAGACCTGAAAAAATAAACAAAGCCGCGCCGATAAAAGTGATGGCGTAAATCCGGCGGCGTTCGGAAATTAAAAACGCGCCGGCCATCATAAGAAAAATCAACGGCAAAAGATAATAGCCCAATCCGAATAATGTTTCAAAAATCTCGTAAAAAAAACTGCCGGCCGGTCCAGCGTTTTTAAATCGCGCCAAAAGCAAAATCGCGGCGATGCCGGCGAAAATAATCGCCCAAACGCTTTTTTTGGTTTCATGATGAAGACGGAATTCTTCCTGCTGACCGGAAAATTTTTCTTTCTTAATATCTATTATTTTTTTCTTTTTATTTAAATTCTTTTTTGACATTATATTTCTGAATTTTAAAACAATCCTTTTAATTAAGCAACAAACTTATGTAGTTTTATATAATGAATTCAATATTTTTTGCTTAAGCTTTATTGTATTTCCGTGTCTTATCAACCCCAAATATGACTGGATTATTTCCTTTTTGCCTCCGCTTTTGGCGATATTCCTGAGCATTTTTCTTTTTGTGGCAGTTCTCAAAATCCTATGATCGGGGAAATTAACCCAACCGAGAAAATCAACGCCTGAAGAAAAAGTTTTTATGAAAACTTTATCGGGATGCAGTTCAATTTTTAAATTATCCGCTAAAAATTTTTGTATTTCTGAAACATAATTTATTAATTGTCCATGATTATTAGATAAAATAACAAAATCGTCGCAATATCTAATATAGTGTTTTGTCTTTAGTTTGTGCTTTATAAATTGGTCAAATTTGTTCATATAAATATTCACGAATAGTTGGCTTGTGAGATTGCCGAGCGGCAAGCCGACTCTGTTTTTACTAGACGGAAAGCTCCCGATTATTTCTTTAAGCAGCCGCAGTAATTTATCGTCGTCTATGTGTTCTTTTAAAATTTCCATTAAAATTTTATGGTCAATATTGGCGAAAAATTTCCTGATGTCGCATTTTAAAATCCAACAGGTCTTTGTATTATTTTTACTGACCTTGAAATAAAATTTCCGAAATCTGTTTATCGCCCTATGCGTCCCTTTTTTTAATCGACATGAAAAAGAATCTGCTATGAATTTTCTGTCAAAAAACGGATATAGAATCCTATAAATCGCGTGATGCAATAATCTATCGCGAACGCTTGCCTTATGAATATCTCTCGGCTTTGGGTCGTTAATTTTAAATGCCTCATATCCGCCGTGTTTGTAAATTCCTTTGACAAGTTCACTATTTAATGTTAATATATTATTCATTAAATCAAGTGAAAATTTTTGAACATCAAGACGGCTCTTTTTATCCTTTAAAAATTCTTTCCATGCGTATAAAAAATTGTCCATGGAAATTATATCTTCAAATTTATGAACCAATTTGATTTTCATAATAATTCTAAATCTTTCTTCGTTAGTAATTTAACAATTATTAATCAAACAGTTGGTTTATACAAATTATGGCATGAATTTTTGCCTCATTTTACAAAAGATTCGCGCTATTCTTTAGGTATAAAAATAGACGCTTTAATTATTGAAATTGCCGGATTGTTTTTTACTGCCAGCCGACTGCCAAAAGAACAAAAACTCCCTTATTTGCAGAAATCCGGCTTGAAACTGGATATTTTGAAATTTCTTTTTCAAATGGCTTGGGAAATAAAGTCATTGGACAATAAAAAATACATAATAATCTCTGAAAAAATAGATGTAATCGGAAAAATGCTTGGTGGATGGATAAGGCAAGTTGAAAAACAAAACTCCCCTAATAAAAATTAGGGGAGAAATGAAAAGATTTGCGAACAGCCGCAAACCGACAGTTGTCGTTCCACCTGTTGTCAATCCAGTTCAGGTTGAGGTTGCGCTCCGAGCCGTCCCTGTTGAGATACGGGCAGTTGCGGTTGCCATTCGGGTTCTGCCAGACAGAGCCATTGTGCGTAATATCGCCCATAACACCATCCCTCGAATACTCTCAGGATTGAATCTTATTCAGAGTCTTTAATTTACTCCCTAATATCACGCACCAAGTATCTTTATTTTTTATTTAAAGTGTCTACATACACCACCCTATTCCAAACCTTAGCCTGAAATATTCTCGATGTATGGATACTGGATTCGGTAGTGTAAAACCCTGCCTACCGGCAGGCAGGCGTAGCCGTACACATATTTACCTAATACCATCTTTATTATATAAAATATTTTACTGTAAAAAAATACTCTGAAATTTCTTTTCAGAAATTCCAGAGTAAGGCTTAAGGAACCGAGGATCCTAAAAAGTTTCAGAATCCCAAGTCCCAAAAATTACTTGCGAACAGCCGCAAACCGACAGCTGCCGCTCCACCTGAAGCCAATCCAGTCCAGGCTGAGGCTGCGCCCCGAGCCGTCCCCGTAGAGATACGGGCAGCGGCGGCGGCCATCCGGGCTCCGCCAGACAGAGCCAAGAGCAATAATCGGAAACTCTCTCTGAAGATTAGAATGCTTCTCACCGAGAGCAAGGAGCTCCTTGAGCGTTGCGGGCCTATAACCATGCTTGTCTAGTTCGGCGCGGACTTCATCGGTGCTTATGTCTTTGCCGAAGTGAAGAATATCAATGGACACTTCCGCCGTTCCGGTTTCCTGCGACGGAAAATTTTTTGCCGTAATATCGTCATTCCTCCAATCATAGTTTCCGGCTTTGACACCGTCCTTCACCGAGCGGTCGTAGTTGATCTGCATAGGATAGCTATGCATGCCGATGGGTTTAAGGCCAAGTGCCTGCCTAACAACATCGCGATCAACTAAATCCACGTTTGCGGACAGCAGATCTGAAAGTAATCCGGAACTAAGGATTTTCTGAAGCTGCTCACACGGCGTTTCCCCGATCACTTCCAAAACTTTTCCTGCCTGCTTAAGGGTTGCTTCTTTCATAGCGAATCCTCCTTTGCGGTCGCGTTTAGCGGCGCGGGTTGTGGCTTACTCTTATTCTTGCCCCATGCAAGACTTCAAGCTTACCGTTTAGTTGCAGATTTTACAGCACTTTTAATACTCTAAAATCTGCAACTAAATTCGCAAGTATTATTCAATTTTTAAAGAACTTTGATTTATAATAAATATCATAAAATCAAATAAAAGTCAAGTATTGAAACTATAAACCATAACCTATAAACTAACCACTATGTTGATTCTCGGACTTGACCCGGGTTCGGTGCGCGTCGGCTACGGGTTAATTAAAAAAAATAAAAGCGAACTAACACTTGTTAAAAGCGGCTTGTTGAAAATCAAAAGCCGCGATAAACATCAGCGGCTTTTGGAATTGGAAAAAGATTTTTCCAAACTTATTAAAAAAACCAAACCCGAACTGGTTATTCTGGAAAAATTGTTTTTTATGAAAAACCTCAAAACCGCGCTGGAAGTGGCGCAGTCGCGCGGGGTCTTGACATTATTAACGGTTAAATACAAAATACCCTTACTGGAATTTTCGCCGTCCGAAATAAAAATTGCCGTCACCGGTTATGGACGAGCGGATAAAAAAGCGGTTGCTAAAATGGTTGCCCAAATCCTGAAAGTTCCGAAAATTAAAGAGATAGACGACGTTACTGACGCGATTGCCGCGGCAATAACCGGAGCGCATTATATTAATTTCAAATAACAAAAAAGGTCGCAAAAAGTTCTTTAAAGCAAATGGCAACAATAGATTTATTTGATAAAAACGATGACGTTTGTCCGGAATGCGGCTCTGGATTAGAAGGTGAAATTTGTCCGGAT
>ERZ1292623.191-Hain-H51-01um-R1-191-length-69584-cov-12_pt1 | contig 69584 bp, 73 predicted proteins | sample MGYA00564398_ERZ1292623 | MGnify/ENA primary metagenome ERZ1292623 (study PRJEB36523, sample SAMEA6512633) | groundwater metagenome | collected 2019-01-07 | study: AquaDiva: Metagenomics assemblies of 32 groundwater samples
GGCACCGTAGCCTCTGATTCCATTGGCTTTGGAGCCTTCATCAATGAGCTTACCCTGGATAAAGCTGTAACCCTTGCCTCTGCAGGCCATGGCTGGAACTGGGGAGGTACCAACTTCTACAACCTCGGTACCATCATCACCGGCACTGACAATGAAGCTATCATTGGTGGTGCTCTCCAAGTAGGTGGTACCACGAGTGTCTCCTACAGTAGGTTTGGCACTGACACTACTTCCCATGGATCCATGTCCGCAGCCAATGATCTCCTCATCTCTGGAGACTTTGAAGTGAATGGCTCCGCGGCCTTTGATGGCCATGCGCTGTTTGGCACTATCACCTCCATGTCTGATACCCTTGAAATCAGCAGAAATGGGACTACATCCTCACTTCTTAAGCTCACAGATACAAGTGTTCCCACAGCCAGAGGTACTGTAGGTCTTACGGTGAATGATGGAGATTTCCAGATCAGATTTGCATCTGCCACCGCAACGGCCTTTGCCAATGACCGTATTCCATTCTCTATCGCTTCTAATTCACTGGCGACAACCATTGGGACACCCGCGAGTCCGAGTTTGATTGGTGCCTACGATCCCAGTGATACGGTAACTGGTGTCTACGTTTCAGGTAAGTACGCTTATGTTGCAGATGCTGCCGATGGCCTCAGAATTATTGATATTTCCAATCCGGCATCACCAAGTTTGAAAAGCAGCTATGATACTGATGGCAGTTCTGAAGGTCTTTACGTTTCGGGTAAGTATGCCTATGTTGCAGATGGTGGCGTTGGCCTAAAAATCTTTGATGTTTCCAATGCCTCCGCACCTGTTTTAAAGGGTTCCGTTGCTGCCGGTGGCGGAGTTGCGCGTGAAATCTACGTCTCTGGCAAGTATGCATATCTAGCTGCTGGTACTCCTGGTCTCTATATCATCGATATTTCAAATCCATCAACACCTAGTGTGGTGGGCATCTATAATACTTCAGGAGAAGTCTATGATGTCTATGTCTCTGGGCGCTATGCTTATGTAGCTGATAGTGGATCGGGTCTCCAAATCATCGATATTTCAAATCCATCAACGCCAAATAGAGTTGGAAACTACAATCCTGGCGGGAATACTTTCGGTGTATATGTGTCCGGCAAGTATGCTTATTTGGGTACAGGTGGTGCTGGTCTGAGAATTGTCGATATCTCTAATCCGTTAGTTCCCGTTTCGAAGGGCGTGTATAACACCCCCGGCAGTTCTACATATGTCTATGTTTCGGGTAAGTATGCCTATGTTGCAGATGGTGCTGCTGGTGGTCTCCAAATCATAGATATCTCTAATCCTTCAGCACTTACTTCGCGAGGTTCCTATGACACCCCTGGAACTGTAATGGATGTCTACGTTGCAGGACGATATGCATATGTAGCGGACAGTGTTTCCGGTCTTATGATTTTTGATGTTGGCGGTCTTGAAACCCACGCCCTCTATGCCGGCAACATCGAGGCAAATGACATTACCATCAGTGAAAACCTCGATGTAGGTAATGATCTGTTGATTCGTGGTGGGGCCATCATCGGTCCAGGCGGCCTCCTAGTAGGAGGAAGACTGGGAATTGATCTTGCATCCCTATCTAGCAATATTGCGTCCACATCTTCTGATTCGGTATTCAGAGTTAATCATCAAAAAGGCTATCTCTCCGGTGATATCTTCAATGTAAATGTTGCCTCCGTTTCTGCGGCCAATCTATTTAGCGGAAATTTTGCCAGGTTTACCTATGCTAACTCTGATCGCATCATCATGGAATCCTCCGGTGCCATCCTCGCTTCGGGCGCCGTAACTTTCGGTAGTGGAGGCGCCCCGACCAGTGCCGCCTACTCTCGTTTTGGCACCTCCACCGCTACCCACACCAACTACATGACCGCCGCCAACGATGTCATGGTCTCCTCTGATCTCTATGTAGTAGGTAGTATCTCTGCAAACATAGCCTCTGCCTCTTCATATATGGGAGAAGCTTTCAACAGTATTGCCAGTGATTGTACCGGCAGTAACTTCATTCAATGGACTCGAGCTACGGGTAAATTCGGTTGTGCGGCTGGTGGAGGATCAGTAGCCTCCAATTCTCTTGGCTTTGGAGCCTTTATCAATGAGCTTACCCTGGATAAAGCTGTCACCCTCGCCTCTGCAGGCTTTACCTGGAACTGGGGAGGTACCAACTTCCAGAATGTAGGATCCTTTGCTACCGGAACAAATGATGAAGCCATCATTGGTGGTACGCTACAGGTAGGGGGCACTGCATCCGTGGGGTATTCAAGGTTTGGTACTACAGCGACGACACATGGTAACTATATTTCTCAGAGCAATGATTTGTTGATTAGTGGGGATCTTGAAGTCGTGGGTACTGCATCGTTTGCTATCGCCTCGGCAAGTCATTACTTTGGAAGCGATATGGATGATCAGACGAGTGTCGATATTATAGATTACGGTGGCGGAAGATTTTTGGATTTTTCAAAAATTGTAGCATTCAACAAAACTTCTTTCTTCCGAGTCGGAGGGACGGGGTATATCAACGCGACTGGGCAGATCAACGTAGGCAGTGGTCTGGCCTCGGTCTCATACAACCGATTTGGCAACCAGACGACGTTCAACGGCGAGTGGATAACGAGCGCAAATGACGTATTAATTTCCGAAGACCTTGAGGTTATTGGGAGCATTTCGGCAAACATCGCCTCCGCATCCGCTTTCATGGGCGGAGCTTTCAATGCCATTTCCGGCGACTGTACCGGCAGTAACTTCATCCAATGGACGAGAAACACCGGTAAATTCGGCTGTGCGTTGGGTGGGGGATCCATAGCTTCGGATTCCATGGGCTTTGGTGCGTGGATCGCCTCATTAACCCTCGATACATATACGGAGTATGCGGTAAACGGAAATCAGTTTTCTGTTAACCTCACCGGAGCAGGTGACTTTACGGTTCAAGACAACGGGGCAATTTTCTGGACCTTCCTCGATACAGGTGGTGTTTCTACATCCGAAGAATTCAACATTGACATGGCCTCTTCAAGATCCTTTGTGGTCGGTGACGGTGGCGGAGTCAGCCAAGATGTATTTACGATCAACACGCTTACCTCCGCTTCCAATCCCGGTCTAGATATTGTTGCGACTGGCATGACATCGGCTGGAACCAGCGCTCTGACTATTACTGTTCCCGCATCCACATCTTCGGCCGGACGCCTTCCCCATGGAGCGCTCTGGATTGTAGATTCTTTGAACAATAGCTTGGCTTCTATGAGTAATGAAGGAAGCCTGGCATTGCGTGGGTATATGTCGGCACGCGCCGCGTACTTGGATTGTTCCCTCGCTCCCTCAAAAGCTCACGCCGGCAAATGTCTTGACTATGCCGAAAGCTATCCTACGATGGATAAATCTATCGAAGCGGGAGATATCGTGGCAATTGATGAAAAATATCCGGAGTTTGTCATCAAAGCCAAACAGGGTAGTTCGGTTCTCGGTATCGTTTCCTCAAACCCCGGCATGTTGTTGACGGGAAGTAGCGTACTTGCGGGAGATTATGATGGTAAACATAAAAAGAAAGAGGGAAGTGTTCCTGTCGCTCTTGCCGGGCGTGTACCACTAAAGGTTTCCATCGAAAATGGACGCATTGAGGCTGGCGATTCGTTGACGCTTTCGTCGGTCCCCGGCGTAGCGATGAAAGCAACGGCGGCCGGAGAACGGGTTGGAAAGGCCATGGATGGATTCAAAGACAAGGATCCAGGATCTATTATTGCCTATGTCAATTTGAGCTATTTCGCCGGTTTGGGTGATGCCGGAATTGCGAGTCAGAGTCTAAATTTTACCGGGCCAACACCAACTCCAACTCCAACTCCAACTCTTACTCCCACACCAACGCCAACTCCCTCACCTGATGTTCGGCTTGACGAGCAGATCGTTCGCATAGATGGCCTGGAAGTATTGGTGGCCGAACATACGATGCGAATTGCTTCCTTGAGCCAAGGATTTGATGGTCTAGCGACTGCGGTGAATGGTCTGGCGTCTGGTTCATTTGATCGCCTCAACGTCCAAGGGAAAGCGATCTTTGGTGGTGGTCTCACCGTGGATTCCATAGGATCCAACGGTAATAGTCTGGTATTTAACAGCGACATTGAATTCTTCGGCCGTCCGTACTTTAATTATGACACCGGAGGATTTGCGATCATTACTGAAGGAGCTACCCATGCGAGCGTATCTTTTGAAAACGAGTACCTGAATCAACCGATTGTGAACGCCGCCATTTCACTGAACGCGGCTTCGACCAGCGAATTGGATGAGCTGTTGCTTTTCGATGGTGACATACGATACATTGTGACCAACAAGAGCACCAAAGGCTTTACGATCAAACTCAATAAACCAGCGCCCACCGACGTACAATTCAGTTGGATTGCATTGGCGGTAAAGGATGCGAAGACGTTCTTCTCTCCTATCGTCGTTCCGCAGCCAATTCCAACGCCCACTCCCACGCCTACTCCGTCACTGACTCCAACCCCTTCAACCACTCCCGATCCATCTCCGACGCCCACACCATCGTCGACACCGGACCCTTCTCCAACGCCAACTCCATCAACAACACCGGATCCCTCACCTACACCCACACCCTCTTCCACCCCTGATCCTTCCCCCACGCCAACCCCAACTCTAACTCCAACACCAACCCCATCAACAACACCGGATCCTTCACCAACCCCCACGCCTTCGATAACTCCCGTACCAACACCGGATCCTAATCTATGATGAATAATTACTATAAAAATATTCTTGTTTTTCTCCTTGTTGCTACGCTTGCGTATGCGCCTTTGAGCATCAACGTACTATATGAAATTCCAGAGGCAGAAGCAGGATTTAGAAAGGTAGTAATTCTTTCAAATGGCACGACTTCATGGACAGTTCCCAGTGATTGGAATAATTCAGCCAATGTCGTCGAGGTAATTGGCGGTGGTGGCGGTGCGGGAGACGGAGGTGGCGAGGGTACCGGGGGAGCGGGAGGCGGGGCATATGCTAGAAGTGTGAATATTGGACTCACTCGCGGTACCGTTTTGAGTGCCCCAACGAATTTTGATATTGGAGACGCCGGGGTGGGGGGTGCGACGAATAACGCAAGCGGAACTAGTGGCGGTGATACTTGGTTTAATGCCTCAAGTCTTGCGAATTGTGTGACGCTTACCAATACAATATGCGCCGCGGCCGAAGGTGGTAAACTAAGCGCGGGCAACGCTACAACTGCGGGTGCCGGTGGCTTGGGTTCCAATAGTGTCGGGGTTACAACGTTTAATGGTGGCACTGGTGGTATTGGTACTGGCACAGGAGATCTGGGTGGTGGTGGTGGCGGAGGCGCTGGTAAGTGGGGTATTGGAAATACGGGTGGAACTGGTGCCGGTGGCGGCGCCGGAGGGTCGGGTGATGCTGGTTATGGCGGTGCAGGAGGGACAGGGGGGACAACCAATGGAAACAATGGCGGAAATGGCGCAGAGTGGAGTAACGGTACAACCGCAGGTTCCGGCGGAGGAGGTGAAGGAGGCGCAGATACTGCCGCAGGAGGGAACGGCGGCAACTATGGAGGAGGAGGAGGAGGAGGAGAGGGAAACGATGTGACAGACACCGGAGATGGCATCGGCGGTGTTATTGTCATTACCTATATTCCTTCCGGGCATGTGGTACGAGGTGGAGTGAAGGTCCGTGGATTGGTAAGATTTCGATAATGATGAAAAAGTTATTGATCATTTTTGTTGTTTCTGTTGCCACTGTCATTGGATATGTACTAGGCTCAATGCAAGCAGAAGAGCAGATTACGCCGGTGGGTACTACTCCAATGACTTCGATCACTACAGCTCCACAAACGGGGGATACGAAGACGTTTGTATTTGACAGTTTTCATGGGAGCGCGGATATCAGTGACAAGTTTCGATTTCAGTATCCCGCGAATTGGTTCAATGATGGCCAGTATTTTAGCCCACATAAGATACAGTTCTATAATAAGCTTAATGTCAAAGCGCCGATATATTTTGATCTGGTCCAAGCTGATGTTTTTCACCTGACGGAACTGCAATATCAAATCGACAATAGCAAAAAACGGAATCCTGATACGACAGGAATACTGGACGGCAAGAAGTTTACCAAATATGATTTGACTGATTATGGATCGTATGGAGGTGATAGCGCGGGACGGGTCAAGATATTCGTCGGACCCAAGATTACTATCGATGGCGTTGAGTATGTACTAGTGTTTCATTGGGAGGAATTGCCGCTGGCAGAATATGTGCAAGGGAACACGGTAGAAGTATTTGATGCTATGATGTTAAGTCTACAGTTTTACCACTAGCTACGGACATGAAAAAAACATTGATTATAAGCGGTTTACTGCTCCTCATCTTGATCCTAGCTGGGATAGGGTACTTCTGGTACCAGCATCGTGACTCATATATTGAAATTTCAAGGACAAGTCCAACGCCAATGCCTGGAGGAGAAGATATCCGGGCATTGCTGGAGCGAGTAGGACAACTCATCGTATTGCCGACTGACGAGGAGCCGACGGTTGCCACCGTTACCGATCCGGACGTGCTGAAGGGTGAAGCATTTTTTGTAAATGCCAATAAGGGAGACAAGGTTATCATTTATGTAAAAGCCAAGCGAGCAATTCTCTATGATCCTGTACAACACAAGATTGTTGAGGTCGCGCCGTTCAATATGAATCCCACCCCTCAATAGACGGTATGTCAATATTGCATATGAAGACAAAACATAAGAAAATTAATACATAATTCAAGAGCATCGGTTCGTGATGCAATATCAGAACGCTATTACATCACTACCTGAGCTTCTATTTCGTATGGAGGAACAATACTTGGAAGACGTAGGAAACAGTCAAGCCCGAGACGACGGTGGACAACCATTTCCATTGCGCAAGATACTTCGCTGGATTGTATATACGGCAGCCTTTTTGGTACCGTTGTTGTTTTTGCCATTTACCTCGGATGTGCTCGACTTCAACAAAGAAGTGCTCATCTATATTCTTGCCGGAGCTGGACTCGTTTTGTTTCTGGTGGATATGATCAAGGAGGGGACGCTGCGGTACCGTCCGAGTACGTTCACCTGGCCGCTGATCGGATTGCTCGTTGCAGGCATTATTTCCGTGGCCTTTTCAGTCAATCGGTATACGAGCATCTTTGGAGTAGGAAATAGTCACTCGTTCTCACTCATGAGTTTGCTTTCCCTGGCAGTTTTGTTTTTTCTGGCCTTGCAAGTCATGGAAGATCGCGGCCGCACTCTACGCAATGTTTTTGTCGGCTCACTATCACTCGCTCTTCTCATTGGCGCTTTTCAAATGCTCGGAATTCATATCTTTTCCGGCGAAGCGTTTAGCAAGTCGAGCTTCAACACGATCGGGTCACTCAATGCCCTTGGATTTCTCGCTGCACTTCTCCTTCCCGTGTTTCTGATTTCTCCGGGACGGAGTATGGATTGGCGCACGATACTCCTTCAAATCCTTCGCGGTATTGGATTTGCGTCGGCATTGTTTATCTTGATTGTTTTGAATTGGACGTATATTTGGATTGTGGCGTTTATCGGTGTTCTCGCCTACATTGCGTTCTCTTCTTCCAGCGAGGTCATTCATCGAAAAATGGCGTTTTTCGCATTTCCCATGGCCATTATCATTCTTGGCATTCTGCTGATAGTGATCAAATTCAACTGGACTTCCATAAAGGCTGATTTTCCTGTTGAAGTTTCACCCACCCATCGAATTTCCTACAGCATCGCCGGGGATGCTTTGAAAGCCAGGCCTCTCGGGTACGGACTTGAAAACTTCTCAATAGGATACGATAAACTTCGTCCTGCCGCATCGGTCAATAATCTGTTGTTTCAGGCTCGATTCACTGACGCAACATCCGAATTTGCGACCATGGCGGTTGAGGGTGGAATTCCTATGATCGTGGCTTTCTTGGTGTTTTTGCTTTTTCTGGTAAGGGTGTTGTGGAAAAACATAAAAAATAAATTTGGCGGTGATGCTGACCATGGAAAATTGTGGGCATCGGCATTTGCTGCGGCTGTGGTTTTCTTCCTGTATCCAATTCCGTTGACCATCCTGTTTGTCTTTTTGTTCCTCATCGCACTTGGAGAACTGTCTTCGAGTAACGATGCATCGTCTGAAAAGGTATTCAACCTTGAAGATCGCAGTGTGTATTCGCTGTTGGGCTCGGTAGGATTCATCGTCGGATTGGTTGCCGTTCTTGCGGGTGGGTATTTCATGGTAAATAAGTATATCGCAAATGTGCAGGTGGCTCATGCCTCGCGGGCCAGCAATGCCAATGATGCTATTGCCAGCCTGGTGGAAAGTATCAACAGTTACCCGCATGATGCACGAAGCTACCGTATTCTTTCCCAAGTGCTGATTACACAGATCGCCGATGATCTCAAAAAGGGTCCTGTTGGTGTTTCTCAAGCTGAATTCAATTCTCAACTCCAAAATCATATTGCTTCCGTCATCAACGTGGCGGTGCGTGGGACGGAAGTGGATCCGTCGGATTCTGAAAATTGGATGAATCGAGGCTTTATCTATCAGAATCTTATTACTCTCGTCAATGGTTCTGATGAAGCGGCAATTAATATGTACAATGAAACACTTGCTCGGAGCCCGGCAAATGCTCTTGCGCGCGTGCGCATTGGCAATATTCACTTGACGCTCGCTGACACGGCTCGCAAAAACAACAATCGAGAGGCGATCGAGACTCATTTGAAAGCGGCTGAAGATGAATACAAGGCGGCAATCGGACTCTACAACAACTACGGACAGGCGCTCTACAATCTGGCCGCTGTTTACGATCGAAAAGGGGAATTACCCCAGGCCATCAAGCAGTTTGAGCGCCTTCAAGCGACGAGCCCTCGGGATCCCAGTATTCTGTTTCAGCTTGGTCTTTTGTACTACCGCAACAATCAAAAAGATGCCGCGCTTCGCGCGTGGGAACAGGCTGTGCTTTCGTTCCCGAATTATTCCAACGCTCGCTGGTACCTATCACTCATTTACGAAGAGCGAGGAGACTTGAAGAGAGCGTTGGCCGAAGTTGAGGCGATTGAAAAGCTAAATCCCGACAATGAGCTGGTCATTGAACGTTTGGAAGTTCTCAATGCCGGCCTCAGGCAGATTATTCCTCCGGAGGATGTCTTAGATCAGACTCCGCTGAACAATGAGCAGTAAGTATTGGAACGTCGTACCGATTGCCGTGCTAGTACTGATGGGAGCTTATTACATCCGCTATCACCCGAGTTTTGTCTTCATTCCCAACGATGTTCAGGTTGTCATCCCGGAAGGGACCAATATCGCTGACATTGATCGTCTCATTTCCGAAGCAGGAGTGTGGCCGCAAGGCACACTCCTGAAATCGGAGTATCTCTCTCTTGAAGGTACGCTGTTCCCCGATACGTACAGGTTTGATCGTGGAAGCACCGCGGAGGATGTTATTACTCGTATGCAAGCGGTGAAACCGCTGAATTCCGGACTTAGCGGTTTCACCGCTAAGTCACTGATCATCGCTTCCATGCTGGAGAAAGAAGTGCAAATCGAATCTGACATGCGTATTGTCACTGGTATCATAGAAAAACGCCTGGCGGCCGGTATGCCTTTGCAACTAGATGCTACCGTTGCCTACGGTGCCTGTCTACCGAGGTTTAACCTTGGTGAATACTGCGACGTGAGCCAAGTCAATCTTGTTGATAACATCAAGCGTGATTCAGCATATAATACGTATACGAGGCGGGGACTGCCTGTCGGGCCGATTTCCAACCCCGGGCTGAAAGCCCTGCGTGCCGCAGAAAACCCGCACGTGAGCGATTACTGGTATTACTTGAGTAAGCCGGACGGAACCACGGTGTTTTCAAGAACCCTAGAGGAACATAACACAGCAAAATGGCGTTTCTTCCCACGATAGAACCAGGACAAAATTTAGGCGAGTTCATCGCCGGTGTTTATAATCTTGCCATCGGTCTCGTGGGTCTTGCGGTATTTATCCAATTTATTCGAGCGGGTCTTACCTACTTGCTTGCCGCCGGCAATGCCGCCGAAGTCAACAAAGGCCGTGACATGATGCAAAACGCCATCCTCGGCGCGATCCTACTTCTCTCGTCATATCTGATTCTTAACGTCATCAATCCTGATTTGGTGAATGTGAATTTGTTCAATCTTAATGAAATCAAACAGCAAATCCGAGGCACGCCAACAACGAGCAAAGCACCGAGCACGACATTTAATCCGGGAAATCAACCACCGCCCAATTGACGGACGTCTATATCTCTGCTAATATTCAATTACCGTAGACAGAGAGCAGCCAATAGGCAGAAGTCTCTCCGAGGGTCGATCACGGCCACAAGCCGTTTTTAGTTAGAAAAATATGAAAACAAAGGCTCAAAAACAAGACAGTCTTAAAGAAATCAAAGAAAAAGTGGCTCGTGCCAAGGTCACTATTTTTACTTCGTTTGCTCAAGCTGGAAGTAAAGGGCTGAACGTTTCCGGCATGAAAGAGCTCCGCAATAGTCTCCGTCCGCTTGATGCTGAATACTCGGTTGAGAAAAAAACGATTTTTAGTCGTATTATTGAGCAAGAAATTCCCGGTTCTCTGGGCGTGACGTATGGCTACGGCGATCCGTATGCTGTCGCGAAGGCGCTGTATCAATTTGCGAAGAAAAATCCCATCATGCAGCTTTTTGGAGGGCGGATGGGTGATACCGTACTTGACGAAGCAATGGTAAAAGAAATGGCATTGATGCCAAGCAAAGAAGTATTAATCGGTCGTCTCGTGGGCATGCTGTCGTATCCCATGAGAAGCTTAGCAGTCGTATTAAGTCAAATAAAACATGAATAAAGATGAATTTATCAAGCAAGTAGAAACTATGTCAGTTGCAGAACTGAATGAATTAGTGAAGGCGTTGGAAGAGAAGTTTGGCGTTTCCGCCGCTGCGATGTCAGCCGCACCCGCCTCCGCTGAAGCTTCGGCGGGCGAAGCCGCAGAAGCGAAAGATAGCTTCAATGTGTTGCTGAAGACCGCCGGTGACCAAAAGATCGCTGTCATCAAAGTTGTTCGTGAAGCAACTGGTAAGGGTTTGAAAGAATCCAAAGATCTTGTTGATGGCGCACCGAAGATGGTGAAGGAAGGCCTCAAGAAAGCAGAAGCGGATGAATTGAAAGCAAAGTTGGAAGCTGCGGGGGCTACAGTGGAATTGCAGTAAGAGGAGTTACTAATATGCAAAAACAACCCACGATTGGGTTGTTTTTGTTTTCCACAACTACACCGTTCTGACTATTACACGATCGTGGTACAATCAGAACATGGGTGGATATCCAAGTTATGGGATTCTCAACGAACTGGCAGAGATGCTCTCGTATAAGCCCCTAAAAACTATTTTACGGGATTTGCTTTTCGATAAGGTTTCACAGCGCGATGGCATCAATAAAACAACGTTCGCGCGCAAAATGTATGATCTACAAAAGGGAAACTTTGTCACTATTAAGGGAGATCAAGTCACGGTTACGAAGAAAGGGTGGCAGCGTATTGATTTAGAACGGATTGATAAGCTTCAATGGGATGATAAAAAACAAGATGGGTTCTTCCGTTTGATCATTTTCGATATACCAGAAAAACGCCGCAGAGCGAGAGATATATTACGTGAAAAGCTTCGAGAATTTGAGTGCCATCAAATCCAGAAAAGCGTTTTTGTGACACCCTACCGCTGTGAAGAGGTGATGAATGAGCTGGTCAAATTGTTACACGTTGAACGACATGTTCATATCATAAAAGCGGTCCACCTTGGACACGACGATGCGAAAGTTCGAAAACATTTTCGTAAGTAATTATTCTGACTATTAAACGATCGTTGTGTGGTCAGAACGAGAGTTGCCAGACTTTATAGTCTTTGGAGAGCAACCAAATACTACCGTCAGCAGAGACGGTAATGTCTTTGAGTTCGCCGATGTTATCGAGCTTGTAGGTGGTCTGGAGGGAGCCGTTGGTTTTGTCCAGGGCGTAGAGGCGTTTCGTGACGGGATTGGCAAGATAGATCAGTGTCGCATCTTTTGAGGTCACGATTTGGTTCTGTTCATTGACCGGAAGGCTGGGGTCAAATTCTGACTCTTTTTTTCCTTTGAAATATGTTTCCACTTTTCCACCGTTGGTCAATACGAAAAGGTTGCCGTCAACGGCGATAGACTGTGCCACGCCTTCAGGAGTTCCCCAATCGGAACGCTTTGTGCCACCAGCCAACGCATCCGCATATTTATACAAGTTGTTACCCGCGAGTGTATACAAATTTCCTTCGTACAAGGTGGCATCCGTTGCAGTGACGGGATCTTGCAATGTGTACGTTTTGTCTTTGACCGTTAATACTTCGGATCTATTGTACACCACCGAAGGTGTGTTGTTTTCGAATGCCAGTACTATACCTGTAGCTTCTGCAGTGCCTACTTCTTTTGGCACGAGAGAACTGACGTGGTCAACGCTATCCATAGATTTTTCAAGTTCTTTTCTTAGTTCCGAGATTTTCTCGCTTTCGAAGGGCTGAATTTGAGCCAGTGTTTGTTGGATGAGCGAGCGAGCTTCCTGGGTGTCATTTTGAGCCAGCTTCGCATGGATAGACTTGAGATTTTCAGCTCCGTTAGCATAGGCCGCCTTGAGACCCTTCGCATCACCACCTGATCGTATCAGGACAATGCTAAGCAGGGGGATAAAAACCACGAGGGCAATGATGATAAATCCCTTGAATCGTGAGTGAATCGGCAGACGATCCATACTTTTAAGTTTACCAGCAACATTGGAAAGTGAGCTGATAACATTACCTTTTTTAGAGACAGAAAGCTCAGCAGCGATAACACGCGGCTTCTCAGAAACTTGAGCTGTGCGACCGCCTGATACGGAATCAGCGGTCGGACCGCCGGGTTGTGATGCCAGCGTTGCTGTCGCAGGTACATCCAAGGGAATTTCTTTGATTTGCTCAATCGCAATATGAACGCCGCAACAAGTAAAGGTATCAAGATGTTCCGCCAATTGGGAGATTTTTTCCAAAAACTGTTCCTGGGGTTCTTTCACGAGCATCGTTTGCAGCATTTTTTCACGAGAGGTGATGGGGCGAGCGGGGTAGTAAGCAAATAGTTTATCACCCGGCTGGAGTTTTCCCGAGATAATGTTAGAAAACTGTTGTTCGTCTTCGGCAGATTTCTGGAAGAGGGCAATGTTATTGAGAACGTCTATGTGTTCCCCATTTCTGGCAAGACCGACCTTGAATTTTCCCAATTTTGAAATATAGAGTTGATCTCCGGCGATTGCAGCAAGACCCAGGTTGAGAGCAAAAGATTTGTTTTTAAAAAAATCCTGAAGGATTTCATTGAGTTTTTTCAGGGTGCCTTCAAACGATTTTTTGGGATCTTGGCTTTTGAGTGCCTGCTCGGAATAGTATTCGCGCTTTGCTAGCGATGAAACCAGACTGATCACATACCCAAGATCTTCCTCGTCGTATTTTACGTGCCCAATGAGGTATAGTGAGCCAAGAGTTTTTTCCTGCGTGGTGGTCCCGGAATACGAAAGAACATCAACATGGGTATTGACTTCATCGGTCTTATAGAGTAATTCTTTAACGACGGGTTTGAGAGTGATTTTTTCCATTCGATAACCTCATTGTAGGTTTATTCTATCCACATGTCAAAACAGAGTCTAGAAGTGCTTTTTGAATCAAGAACACGGCTAAAAATCCTCAAATTTTTATTTCGAAATTTTCCCAAGTCGTACTCTTCTCGAGAAATTGTCGCGCACACGCAGGAAGATACGTCCGCAGTTCGGAAAGAATTGAAGCGTTTGATGGAAATAGGTCTGATCGAAAACAAAAAGACCGTCTATGGAATCAGCCCCGAATTCGAATATTTTACCGAGCTTCGTGATCTCATCATCAAATCTTCGCCTTCTGAAAAACGGGACCTCATTGAACGAATTCATAAACTTGGTAAAATCAGAGTGGCGATCATTTCGGGAATTTTCTTGGATAAAGAACTGAACGATCCGCTCGCTGTGGATTTATTTCTTGTGCATGACTATCTGGACAAGCGCAAGCTGACGCTATTTCTCAAGGCGATAGAGTCCGAGATTGGTACTGAAGTGCGATTTGCGGCGATGGATAAAGAAGAGTTCAAATATCGGCTCGCGATGTTTGACCGATTTGTCCGGGTCCTGCTAGAAGGTCCTCACGAAAAGCTGATAAATAAATTAGGGATTGAATAACGAAAATTTGGGCGCTTAGCTCAGCGGCAGAGCACTGTCCTCACACGACAGGGGCCACTGGTTCGATCCCAGTAGCGCCCACCAAACTACGAGGCCCCGGCGCTGTGAAGCGTCCGGGGCCCGCACGTTGTGCGTGGGAACTGGCCCTCTTAGGGCCGGAGAATTGCGTGAACGCGGTGAAACTTGTTGTTCACGAACTCGACGATTGCTGATTGCCCAGGAGCGACGTTGAAATCTGGCGAGCCGCGGTCACTTTGGCCCTTGGCAACCATGATGGTAACGCCGAGAATGCTCTGGTGCGTCACACACACGGCTGATTCCCGGTCTTGGAGAATGCGTGTAGAAACCGTGACCAGGAATTCAAGAGCAATCTCTCCGGCTACAACCGCCCGTTTCTGATCCGCCATGAAGAAATCATGAGCGGTGCCTTGGACCACGGGGTCTGCCCGCGAACCCAGGCGCTTAAACCTTCCGACCTGACACCTGCCCGGGCTCACAATTCCCCCGATCAGCTCCGCTGTCTGAAATGCCGATTGGTACTCGGAGCTGAAAAACCCTTGAACTTCTCCGGAGGTTTTCCATGTTCGAATCAGCTTGCCGGTCTGTTCGGCCATGGCTTCTCCAACGAAGGAGAGGGGCGAGGTTGGTTCAGCAGAAACAGCCTCCGCATGGGAGACGAGGTAGATAGTTGTTGTCTTTGGCATGCCGTCCTTTCTCTCGACGTGTGAAAGTGCTGTCGCGTCTCGACTGTACCAAAAAACTGTGGTTTTGTAAACGTTCGTACTTTGTGATAAATTTCTTTTATGACTAACCAAGTGAAAATCAGCAGCAATTGCAAACAACAATTTGAGATCACCTCTGATGATCTAATTTTTTATGAAAAAATGGCTGTGGCGGAGCCCGGATATTGTCCGCAATGCCGGATGCAAAGACGGCTTTTGCATCGCAATGAGCGTACGCTCTATCGGCGACCGTGCGACAAGTGTGGCAAAGATTCAGTGTCCATTTATCCGCCGGGTAAGTTTGTTGTCTACTGTAATCCTTGTTGGTGGGGGGATTCGTGGGATGGCAAAGACTCTGGGATTGACTACGATCCCAATCGGCCGTTTTTTGAGCAATATATAGAATTGCAGTCAAAAGTCCCGCGTATCAATCTTTTGAGTATTACGAGCGTTAACTCGGAATACACGAACAACGCTGAAGACAACAAAAACTGCTATCTTATTTTTGCCGCGCAAAAAAACGAAGACTGTATGTACGGTCGGCTGGTCCAGCGTTGTAAGTCGGTGGTTGATACCGCATGGATTTATGACAGTGAGCTATGTTATGAATGTTTGGATGTTAGGAATTGCTACGGTTGTATGTACTGTGAGCGGTGTCAAACGAGCAAAGATTTATTGTTTTGCTTTGATGTGCGTGGCTCGCAAAACTGTATTCTCTCTACGAATTTGAGAAATAAAAACTACTATATAGAGAATAAGCAGTGTACAAAAGAAGAATATGAAAAGAAAAAGAAAGAAATTTTGGCGGATATCGAATCTGCGAAAAAAAGATTCGAAGAGCTCAAGAGCCAGGCAATCGTGAAGTATGCATTTCAAACCAAATGCGTAAACACGACAGGGGACTATCTCTACAACGTCCACAGCTCCCGCATGATGTTTGATACGGAAAACGCCAAAGATTGTGCCTATATGGCCGATGCCGAATCATCCGAAGATTGCATGGATGGCAACAACATGTATTATAAGCCCGAGAAGTGTCTCGACATGATGGGGGTTTTGCAAACATCCAATTCTGCTTTCTGCACGTATGTATTTTATTGCCACGATGTTTTTTATTCCAATAGCCTCCAGAGCTGCGAAAATTGTTTTGGTTGTATTGGTTTGAAAAAAGCTAGCTATTGTATTTTAAATAAGCAATATACAAAAGAGGAATATGAGAAACTGCGAGAAACAATAATTTCAAACATGTCTGAATATGGAGACTTTTTGCCGCCTGAAACTTCACCGTTTAAATACAACGAAACACTTGCAAAGGATTATTTTCCAGATCCGGCAGCCGAAGAAATAAAGACTGGAACCTATGGCAAAGAGAATGGCAAGGATGTATTTGCGTGCGTGGACTGCAAAAAGAATTTTAAAATCACACCCAACGAGTTTGCTTTTTATGAACGCATGGGGCTACCATTGCCGCTCAAAGACTTTGAATGCCGTATGCAGGATCGTCTTCGTAAACGCACACCCCGCAAACTCTGGCATCGCAACTGCATGAAGTGTGACAAAGATATCGAAACGACCTACGCACCCGATCGTAAAGAAACGGTATATTGTGAGGCCTGCTACCAGGCGGAAGTCTCGTAACTTGTAAGACTCTTAAACTCGTGGTATAGTATCAACTATATCGTCCTGGAAAACGGGGCGAAGGAGGAATAAAGATGAAGAGCGAACCCGAAGTCCGGGCGATGCTGACCAAGGCCCGGAAACGTTTGGAAGTGGGTGATGTCGGTTCGGGCAAGAACGATGCGGTCTGGACCGAGGCCAATGTTCTTCGAGATGTCCTCGGCTGGCGGGCCCTACCTACGTTCACTGATCCGTGTCTGGTCGACCAGCCGGACGCGCGAGATGACTCCCGCCCCAACGACCAGCGCGAGTAGCGGAGGTACAGTGAAAACGCACAAAAAGTCTCCCATTCGTCGTTACGTGCAGGACGCGGGGAAGCTCGAAGAGCTAGAGCGGGATCTTCAAAGAGTCGAAGATCCCGCGACTCCTGAAGAGGACCGGAATCGCATCCTCTCGAAGTTCCAAGAGATCTTCGAGATCGAAGCGTTCACGTTCAAGCGGGTTGCCGAACTCGCTCGCGAGGCGATCGCAACCTCGCGCCGCCGAATGCTCCTCCTGCAACTTGTGGAGGGAATGGATGTGATCATTCGAGGGGTGAGCAGGCCGGTTCGGGTACTCGCCCTCGATCGCCACAAGGGTTTGCTCCTGGTGAAGCGTCCAGGTAAGCTAACCTGGGTCTCACCCGAAGAAATCAACAACATCATTCTCACGAGTTAGGAGGGCCAATGGCAGCGAAACCGAACGCGATATTCGGGCTCATCGAGCGGGCAGGGACGCCCCTCGAGCTCAAGAACATCAACCTCTATTTCTTGCAGGGCGACTGGAGCCTTGGTGATAGCGCCCTGATCTTCGAGGCGATCGAAAGAAGGGCACGTGAACTCCACGTGGAGGTCACGGAGTTCGTTCCTCCTCCGGAAGTCCGGAGCAGGGGTGATGACTCCCGCCCCAACGACCAACGCGAGTAGCGGTCTGCCCCGCGCGGACCGCGCAGCACTAACAGAGACGGAGGTGCGGCGGCGCTAACCACGCGTTGCCCCCTCCGGTCATCAAACTCAACCCCAAGAAGGGGATTTTTATTTTCTATCGCCCACCTTACACCCTCCCTCTTACCGATAAGAGGGAGGGACGGGGAGGGAGATAGTGGATAACTGCCCCTTGCTCGGGTGTAAGGCAGTGGTGTATGATGGTCGAGTGGTGGTGAGAAGTGGATAGAAGTGGGGATAACCACCCCAATCTGTGGATATGTACGAGCAAACAGCTGACCGGACCTGTTCTTTTATAAGTAAAAAATAGTTGGCTGTTTGCTCATACATGCTCATAGGGGAATACAAACATACGTTGGATCCCAAGAAACGCTTAGCTGTCCCCGCTAAATTGCGCAAAGAAGTGGGTGAGCGGGCGGTCCTTACGCGTGGATTGGAAAACTGTTTATTTCTTTTTTCTATGAAAGAGTGGGAAGTTTTGGCGGAGAAGATTAGTCAGTTGCCCATGGGTCAGAAGGATTCTCGTGGATTTGCACGATTGTTGCTTTCTGGAGCCAGTGAAGTCGAGTTGGATCAGTTGGGCAGGGTGTTAGTGCCGGACTATCTACGAGATTACGCAGGGCTCCAAAAAACAGTGATTGTGGCAGGAGTGGGGAAGAGGTTAGAAATATGGGATGAAGCAAAATGGAATGTGTATAAGCAGAAATTGGAAAGTGACGGAGATGCCATAGCAGAAAAGTTAGGTGAGATTGGCATGATCTGATGCATACGCCGGTTCTTTTAAAAGAGGTGCTTGAAATATTCAAACCGGAGCCCGGTAAAGTGTTTGTAGATGGCACCGCCAATGGTGGTGGCCACACAAACGCCTTGCGTGCGGCTGGAGCGCGTGTCATTGCCATTGAACTTGACCCTGATCTGGCAAAAGAGATTGGTGCAATTCATGGCAATTATGCTGATATTGCAACGTTGGTCCATGAGCAAGTTGACGGTGTTCTCTTGGATCTAGGTTTTTCATCACAACAGCTTGAGTCCGGTCGTGGGTTCAGTTTTAAAAAAGATGAACCACTTGATATGCGATACAACTACGAAGAAGGTGAGACTGCGGCGGACATTTTAAATACACGATCAGAAGAAGAAATTGCAGGGATTTTGAAGGAATATGGAGATGAGCGGTTTGATGGAAGAATTGCTAGTGCCATTGTGAAAGCCAGACCGTTGAGAACGACATATGACTTGGTAAATGCAATAGTTCGGGTAGTACCAAGAAGAGGAAGAATACATCCGGCTACCAGAACATTTCAAGCTTTGAGGATCGCCGTAAATCATGAGCTAGAGAATTTGCAAAAAGGATTGGAGGGCGCATTGAAGATCGCGCCACTGGTAGCAGTGATCACATTTCATAGTTTGGAAGATAGGATAGTAAAAAAATACACAAAAAAGAAAATAAAGCCGAGTTGGGAAGAGATTAAACAAAATAGAAGAGCACGAAGCGCAAAATTACGGGTTGTTGAACGCACAACTCCCGCATAATGACAGTGTATTCAGGAGTTTTAGATCACTCATTACACATTAAAGAATCCGCTGTGTCACACTCTCCGTGGCTATTTAGACTCAACATAATGATCGTGGCAGGTTTGTTGTTGATGCTTGCATCGTATATTTTCATCTCGAATCGACTCGTTTCACAGCGCTATATCCTCTCCCTTCAGCAACAAGAATTGCATTCCGTTGGTACCGATGTTGCAACTCAAGAAGAGCAGATCACTCGTGGTCAGGATATGGAAAACTTGCTAGCATTAGTCAGTCAGCAAGGAATGATTGCCAATCACGATGGTCAAACACTCTTTATCACATCGAAAGTCGCTCGTCTCCCCTAATCGCATACATGTTTTTGTTTTTGTTGGTTTTCTGGCAACCCTTGTAGTGGGATATCGGCTTTTCCGACTCACGTACATTGATCATGTAGTCTATGCTCAGTCTGCGCAACGCCAACAAGTCGCTCCTTCGGCTCGTCTTTTGGGAAGGGGTTCGGTCTTTGTCTTCGATCTTTCAGGTGGTGAAAAAAAATTAGTTGCGACCAATTCCGTGACCGAGCTAGACACAGAGCGGCTCTATCCAAAAGGAACATTTGCCGCTCATGTGCTGGGTTTTGTGGGGTATAACGAGCATGATCGAGTGGGACAGTATGGGGTGGAGGGATTTTACGACAGCGTACTCCGTGCTTCGGCATCAAACCAGAAAAATATTGGCAGTGACGTTGTACTTACTATTGATCCGAATATTCAGGCATACAGTGAGGCAACGTTACAGGCACTATTAAAAAAATGGTCATCTCCTCGTGGTTCCATCATTGTGCAGGAACCTACGACTGGTGCGATTTTAGCGATGACCTCGTCGCCAAGTTTTGACCCCAACCAATATGGACAATTTGCATTTGACGATTACGTCAATCCTATCGTTCAAGAGCAATTTGAGCCGGGGTCGTCGTTTAAGCCCGTTACCATGGCAGCCGCATTGGATTCAGGATCGATTACTCCTACTACGACGTACGACGACACAGGGGCGGTGACGATCGGGACGTACACGATCAAGAATTTTAATGAAAAAACGAATGGTTTGCAAACAATGAGACAAGTACTGGAAAAGTCACTCAATACCGGTACCATCTTTGCTCAGCGTCGGACGGGAAATGATGCATTTCTTAACTACATCGTTGCTTTTGGATTTGGTCAAAAAACCGGTGTAGATCTTGCCGGTGAAGTTCCAGGCACGATCAGCAACCTCTACCAAGGACGCGCGATCAACTTTGCTACCGCATCATTTGGTCAGGGTATCGCCGTCACTCCTCTACAGCTCGTTAGTGCCTATTCCGCAATAGCAAACGGCGGAAGGCTCATGAAGCCCTATGTTGTTCGTGAGATCGTGCATGCCGATGGTAGCAGTACGATGACCAAGCCAAGCATCCTTGGTGCACCCATTTCAGAAAAAACATCAACGCAACTGCGTTCTATGCTTGTTGATGTTGTCGAAAAAGGCTTTGATAAAGCACGAATCAAGGGCTATGATGTTGCAGGAAAAACGGGGACAGCACAAATTCCCAATAGAGAAGGCGGCTATCTTGAGGACGAACAATTCATCCACAACTTTGTCGGTTTTGCACCTGCTTATGCGCCACGATTTGTCATTCTGATCAAAATGGACAAGCCAAAAGGGATCACGTTTGCCTCTGATAGCTTATCACCGGTATTTGGCGATCTTGCTTCGTTTATTCTGCGATATCTCAAAGTACCACCCACACGCCAATGAGAATTCTTCTCAAATTCATTCTTCGAATATTAGCTCAACGCACCCTTGCTCGCTACAAGCCGATCGTCATCGGTATTACGGGTTCTGTCGGAAAGACGACCGCAAAAGAAGCGATCTATGCTGTGCTCAATAAAAAGTTTTTTGTGTGGAAAAACGTCGAGAACTTCAACAACGAAATCGGTGTGCCGCTCGCCATCCTGGGTGTTGTGCCGATGACCAGGCATCACAGCAAGATTCGTTTCATTGGCCAATTGCTGGAAGCCTTCTGGAGCGCCTACGCAACAAAACGCAAGTGGTATCCACGCTACCTGGTCCTGGAGCTCGCTGCGGATCGGCCGGGGGATATTGAGTACCTTGTCCGCATGGTACGGCCTCACATAGCCGTTGTGACGGCGATCGGCGACGTACCCGTGCATGTGGAGCACTATGCGAGTCCGGAAGAGGTGGCCCGTGAAAAAGCTCACTTGCCCGCCTCTGCCACTCAGCTCACTGTTCTCAATGCCGATGATTCAATCGTGATCCGTATGAGGGACGTGACAAAAGCTCCTGTAACAACATTTGGTTTTTCCAAAGAGGCCATGTATCGCGGATCGGACATTTCGTTTTTTATGGAAGGGGAGCATGTGGGCGGGCTTTCGTTTCGTATCAATAAGGGCGAAAATTTTATGCCCATACGACTTCACCGGATGATCGCGGTGCATCAGATCTATGGTATTTTGGCGGCGACGGCCGTAGCACAGCACTTGGGAATGAATTTGATCGATATTGCTGACGCCATTGCGTCTGTTGAACTGCCTCGCGGCCGCATGATGCTGATCCGAGGAAAAAACAACACCACGATCATCGACGACACCTACAATGCTTCGCCGCTCTCTATGAAAGCGGCATTAGATACATTGAAACAGTTCCCGGGTATACGAAAAATCGCCTTGCTTGGGGAAATGGCCGAGTTGGGGCACTTTACAGAACAGGAGCATAAAAAAGCAGATGCCTACTCAAAGGAGCGTGCCGACGTGGTGCTGTGGTGCAAGACATCCGATGAACTGTTGCAAAAACTGCAGGAGATCATCAAGGAAGGCGACGTTATCCTCGTGAAAGGCTCCCGAGCGGCAAAAATGGAGAAAATTGTTGATCTTTTGAAAGAAAAGCCGTAGGATTTAGTTGATGGCGCCATCGTCTATCGGCTAGGACACATCCTTCTCAAGGATGGAAGCGGGGTTCGATTCCCCGTGGCGCTGCATGACCAAACCAGAACAACCAAATATCCCATCTGAAGTTGAGGTATTGAGGGAGAAAGTTTATAAGGCTACTGAACGCCTATTGAATATTACTGGGGAGATTAAGAGCACCGAAGCAAAACTGATCGCTTTACGAAAGGCGGAGACTCTCATAGCCGAACAACGCACACAACTTGAAAACCAACTCGACGAGCTTGAAAAAACAAAGCTCTAGCTTTTTTTACGGCTTTATGCCATACTACAGGCATGGAGCAAGAAGCTACAAAACTTCGACAGGCTATCCATGAAAAGGGCCGCCGACAGCTCATTTTAGGGCGAAGGGCGCAGGAGATCAAAAATCCCAAAGAACTGAAGGCGTTATTGAATGAACAGAAAGTGTTGGGAAGAGAAATTGTGGCGCTCAAGGCCGACATTGTGCGTATAGAACAAGCATAAACCATGACGTTTGCGGTCATAAAAACGGGAGGTAAGCAATATAAAGTCGCCCAAGGCGACAAGATTTTGGTTGAAAAGCTTGAGACTCCGGTTGGGGAACAGGTGACATTTGACCAAGTGCTTATGACCGATGATCAAATTGGGACTCCACTGGTGAGCGGCGCTTCTGTTACCGGAAAGGTTCTCGATCAAGGCAAAGCCAAGAAAAAGATCGTCTTTAAATATTCGTCAAAAACTCGCTATAAAAAGAAAAAAGGCCACAGACAGCCATTTACCAAAGTAGAGATACTCTCTATTTCCGGTGTTTGAGGGCGTTTGCCAGTGTAATCTCATCCGCATACTCTACTGATGTGCCAGCTGCTAAACCCCGCGCCAAGCGGGTGATTTGTCCTCCGAAGGAGGATCCGCCTCGGGCGGATTTTAATTCCTGCTCCAAATACAAAGCAGTAGTTTCTCCGTAGGTGTTTGGATTGGTGGCCAAGATGATTTCCTGTGCATCTTTAGCGCGAATGATAAGTTGACTAATTTTTAGCTTTTCCGGTAAAACACCGCCGGCCGGATTGATCGCTCCTCCGAGGACATGATAAACGCCATCATACACACCCGCCTTTTCCATTGATGCCAGATCGGTCACTTTCTCTACAATGGCAATTTTCCGCTGGTTTCGACGCGGATTACTGCAGATATTGCAGAGATCTGCATCGGCGAAATTAAAACACTGCTGGCAGAGCGTCGGGCCTGTCTTGAGAGCTTCGATATGTTGCGCAAAAGTCTCGATGTCTTCGGGCGACCAATCCAACATCGCCAAAATCAAACGCGTAGCATGCCGCGGACCAACTCCCGGCAACTTCGTAAAAAAAGCGACTAGATTTTTGAACTTCTCTGACATTAAAAATGCTTTGCTAGATTTTTAAACGACACATGATCCTCATCAAAATACAGATCCACTTCACCGGTGGGGCCGTTGCGGTGTTTGGCAATGAGAATTTCGGCGATATTTTTCTTGTCAGAATCGGGCTTCACTTTATCCTCGCGATAGATAAACATGACCAAGTCTGCATCCTGCTCGATACCACCGGAGTCGCGAAGGTCAGCAAGCCGTGGTCGCTGGTCGGGCCTACTTTCCACAGCACGATTCAGCTGGGAGAGCGCGAGCACTGGAACATTGAGCTCACGGGCGAGTGCCTTGAGGTTACGGGAGATCTCACTGATTTGATGGACCATACTGTCATAGTTTTTTGTTGCATTGATGAGCTGGAGATAGTCTACGACAATCAGGCCAAGCCCATGTTCAGCCTGCAATCGCCGAGCCATCGCGCGCATTTGCATGACGGTGGGGGATGAGGAGTCGTCAATAAAAATTCTCGTTTTTGCGAGACTATCCAGTCCCATGGCGACTTTTTCAAAGTCATTGTTTTCTCCTTCCGAGGAGAGCTTGCCCGTGCGCATTTTCCATAAACTTACCCCTGATTCGGCCGCGATCAAGCGATCCGTGACTTCTTCGCGGGACATTTCTATCGTAAAAAATCCCACCGGCACCTCACGTCCCACACTACGCACAATGTCCAGCGCAAGAGAAGTTTTTCCCATAGAGGGACGTGCGGCGAGGATGATGAGGTTTGATTTTTGGAGACCGGCGGTGATATTGTCCAGATCTACAAACCCAGTCGGCACGCCGCGCAATGCACCATCACCCTTGTGAAGCTTGTCGAGACGATCAAAAGCATCGTGGAGAGATTTGTCCAGGCCCATGAAGTTTTGCTGGATAGAGCGCTGGGAGACAGAAAAGAGACGCTGTTCTGCGCGGTCGAGCAGTTCATCCACATCTTCGTCTTCCTGATAGCCCATGCCGATGATATTGTGCGCACTGTCGATGAGATCTCGCAGAATCTTTTTGCGCTGAACGATTTTTCCATAGTTGGTGACATGCGCGGAGGTGGGGACGGAATTCATGAGCGATGTGAGATAGCCAAGTCCGCCGACGGCATCAAGCTGATTGGTTTCGGTGAGGGCATTGGAAAGGCTCAAAAGATCGATCGGTTCACGCTTTTGATACAGCTTCAGGACATTTTCGTAAATGATTTGATGCGCGCGGCCATAAAAATCTCCCGGTTGCAAAAAATCCGCCACACGGTTGATTGATTCCTTATCAAGCAAAAGCGAGCCTAGGAGGCTTTTTTCCGCCTCAATATTTTGCGGGGGGAGCTTATCTGCGATTGTTCCGTTGCCTGGCATGGTAAAGCCAGTATAGCGCGTTATTTTTTCTTTACCAGCGGACCATATCCCGTATCGTCCACACGATATCCACTCTCTTCTATTTGTTTGCGGACTTTGTCTGCGAGGTCATAGTTTTTGTCCTGGCGTGCCCGCTCGCGCTGGTCGAGCATCATTTCAACGGTTTTTGGAAGGGATGGAAGATCCGTCGGTATGATGCCAAGAATTTCATTGACGGACTTGAAAAATGCCAGCAGTAGCGCTGCCGATGGCCTATCAAACTTTCGCTTGGTCATGAGTGGGTTGAGGTTTTTTATCAGATCAAAAAGTACGGCAAACGCCTGAGGGGTATTGAAGTCATTTTCCAGCGCCTCATAAAAATCCTTTTCTCCCTGATCGATCATCATGGCAATTGCAGGGTTGGGATCTTTGAGCATTTCGTCTTCAAAACGATTGATCTTGTTCACAAACTCCGCCAACCGCGATGTCGCCGCCTCGGCTTGCTTTAGATTGTCTTCAGAATAATCAAGAGGCGAGCGGTAGTGCGAACTCAACAAATAAAAGCGTAGAGTTTCTTTTGAATAAATTTGCAAGGCCTCGCGAGCAGTCATGAAGTTCGCATTTGATTTGCCCATGCGCTTGCCTTTGTTTATCAAAAAGCCCGCATGCATCCATTTCTTTACAAACGGCACGAGGCCGGAGATTGACTCCATGATCGCAATTTCTGCTTCGTGATGGGGAAATTTGAGATCAGCGCCACCGCCGTGGATATCGTACTGCGGGCCAAAATATTTTTCGGTAATCGCAGTGTCTTCAATGTGCCAACCAGGACGATCTTTTTTCCATATGCAGAAATCCCCAGGATTTCGTTTGTTAGGGTTTTCATCTATGCGCGAAACGGCGTCATCGCCTTGTATATCGGTACGACCGGAAAGTTTGCCGTAGTCGGGGAATTTGGAAAGATCAAAATAGGTACCGTCCTCAAGTTCGTATGCGATGCCTTTATCACGAAGTCTTTGTACTTGTGACTGAATTTCTGGGACGTGATCCATGGCACGTTTATATACTGGTGCGGTGATACCGAGCGCCTTGGCGTCTTCATAAAATTTTTCCTCCCACTCTTTAGCAAATTCAGCTGGTTCGCGACCCTGTTCTTTTGCCCGGGCGATGATCTTATCATCGATGTCCGTGATATTCATAATATACTCCAAATCGACTCCAGTAGAGCGGAGGTATTTCGCAAACGCATCAAAAACCACAAACGTCCTGGCATTGCCGATGTGGATGTAGTCATAGACGGTAGGTCCGCAAACGAAGAGTTTCATAATGATATCTTAGCATCGTTTTGAGTAAAAAAAAACCTTCGGACAGGATCGAGCTTGGGGGCCGTCTCCTTTCGCTACGCGAAAAGTCCGAAGGTTGAACTAATCTTACCTCTACGCCCAGTGCAGTGTATTGTCAAGTTGAATACACCCGGTTGGCACTCTTGACATGAGAGTGCTAATTTAATAAACTGGATCTATGATAAGTGAGAGACAGCAAAAACTACTCGAAAAGATCATCAAAGAATTTGTAGCCACGGCACAACCCGTGAGCTCAAAAGCCCTCGAAGAATCGGGGTTTTTGGATGTAAGCTCGGCTACGATCAGAAGTGAGATGAATGAGTTAGAGAAACTCGGTTTTTTGGAACAGCCACATACTTCAGCGGGCCGGATTCCTAGCGACAAGGCTTATAGGTTCTTTGTGGATAACATGGTCAAGCAGGATGATGTGACGCCGAAAGAAAAAAAGCGTCTTGATCAGGCCATCGAGCAAAGTCCGCGCGACCCGCATTTTCTCAATCGAGCCATCGCCCAAGCTCTGTGTGAGTTGTCTGATAACCTGGTCATCGTCAATATTCGCGATCAGCAAGACTTCTTTAAGATTGGTTTGAAAAGTTTGTTTGAAATGCCGGAGTTTCAAGAAATTGAACGAGTGTTCCGGATGACGAGTTTGTTTGAGGAGTTTGAGCAGGTTTTTGATCAAATGATGGTCGATGCGCACGATCAAGTCGGGCATGTCAAAATTTTGATTGGTCCGGAGACGATGCTGTTTGCGGAATACCGGTTACCCCAGCATCATACCGGTTCCGTCACATTAATCGGCCCGACGAGGATGGATTATGAAAGGAATATAGCTTTGTTAAATTATTTAACTAACAAAATGAACCATGAGCGATGATATTGTCGAAGAGAAGAGTATGGAAGAAGAGTATCTGAATAATTGGAAGCGGGCGCAGGCGGATCTGGCTAATTATAAAAAAGAGGAAATGCGGAGAATGGAGGAATTGGTGAAGTATGGAAACGAAGCAATTATTTTGGAGGTACTTGATGTAGTTGGAAATCTGGAGTTGGCCGCCGAGCATTTGAAAGATGAAGGATTAAAGCAGGTAATAAAGCAGTTTGAACGTTTACTAAAAAAATATGGTGTCGAGCGGATTGTGGTAGGCGATCACTTTGATCCCAATGTACATGAAGCAGTCGACGCTATAAATGAATCTAAACCGCTGGAAGAAGTCCGGCCGGGCTATACATTGCACGGTAGGGTTATCCGCCCAGCGCGAATTAAAAACAAATAACATGGCAAAAATACTAGGAATCGATTTGGGAACGACAAACTCTGCGATGGCCATCGTCGAAGCCGGCCAGCCGAGGGTTCTGGAAAATAAAGAGGGTATGCGCACTACGCCGTCTATGGTGGCGGTAAAGGGCGCGGAACGGTACGTGGGAGTTACGGCAAAGCGACAAGCGGTAACAAACCCAACGAATACCATCTTTTCAGTCAAGCGTCTCATTGGACGGCGCTTTAGTGATCCGGAAGTACAGCGCGATCAAAAACTCTTACCCTATGAGATTCGCAAAGGCCAGCACGACGATGTCGAGGTAAAACTTGGAGAAAAATGGATGAAGCCGGCAGAAATTTCGGCTATGGTTTTGCAAAAAATGAAGGCCGATGCGGAAGATAAACTTGGCGAAAAAATCACGGAAGCGATCATCACCGTACCTGCATACTTTGATGACTCACAACGCAAAGCTACAAAAGACGCAGGTGAAATTGCAGGACTTACCGTAAAGCGCGTGATCAATGAACCAACCGCGGCCGCGCTTGCGTACGGCTTTAACAAAAAAAAAGACGAAAAAATCGTCGTCTATGATTTTGGTGGAGGTACGTTTGATATTTCGGTACTTGAGGTTTCAAGTGACACTATTGAAGTAAAAGCCACTGGCGGTGATACGCACCTGGGCGGCGATGATATTGATCAGCTGATCATCAATCACTTCATCGATGAGTTCAAAAAAGATCAGGGAATTGATGTCTCCAAAGATCGTCTTGTGGTCCAGCGCCTTAAAGACGCAGCTGAAAAGGCCAAGCATGAATTATCGAGCACGACTCAGACCGAAATCAATATCCCATTCCTTACGGCTGATGCCTCTGGCCCGAAGCACTTCAATCTGAACTTTACCCGTGCCAAGCTCGAATCCCTTACCCAGCCTCTCATCGACAAGTCCATTGAACTTACGAAAAAAGCGCTTGCTGATGCCAAGCTATCAACAAATCAGATTAATGAGGTTGTATTAGTAGGCGGCCAGACTCGCATGCCGGCAATTATTGAGGCAGTGAAGAAGCTTTTTGGCAAAGAGCCTCACAAAGATATCAATCCTGATGAAGTTGTTGCCGTTGGTGCGGCAATCCAGGGCGGTATCATGCAAGGCGACGTCAAAGACGTACTTTTGCTTGATGTCACGCCACTGTCACTCGGAATAGAGACTGCCGGCAACGTGATGACCAAGATGATAGAAAAAAATACTACGGTGCCGACAGCAAAGTCGCAGGTCTTTTCGACCTACTCCGACAATCAGCCGCATGTAGAAATACATGTATTACAGGGTGAGCGTGCTATGTCGGCGGACAACAAGACACTAGGCAAATTTATCCTCGATGGCATTCCTCCTGCCCCCCGCGGCGTCCCACAGATCGAAGTCACCTTTGACATCGATGCAAATGGAATCTTGCACGTAAAGGCAAAAGATAAGGCGACGGGCAAGGAGCAAAGTATCCGTATTGAAGGCTCATCTGGAATCACTGACGAAGAGAAAAAGCGCATGATGGCTGATGCTGAAGCGCATGCGGCCGAAGACGCAAAGAAAAAAGAGCTCGTGGAAGCTCGCAATATGGCGGAGGCATTGGTATACTCGACGGAAAAGGCACTCAAGGATGCAGGTGATAAAGTCAGCGCCGATGATAAGAAGAATATCGAGGAAAAACTTGAGGCACTCAAGAAATTAAAGGACAGCGAGAACGTAGAAGAAATCAAAAAAGCCTCTGAAGAACTCTCGACTGCGGCGCAGAAAATAGGGGAGGCTATGTATAAGGCCCAACAGGCGCAAAAGCCAGAGGAGCCTAAAGTTGAAGAGAATCCACACCAAGAGTAACCCCCTCGAAGTCCCCCTTATAGATAAGGGGGAAGGGGGTTATGATATAATGAGTCGTGTCTAAAATTATCTCTATCATCACGACAGTCACGCTTATATCCCTTGGGTTTTGGATTACCGCAGAGCCGTGGGTGAATAGCGAGACAAAGTTCAGTGATCCGAGTCTGTGGATCGCTCCTGCGGCGGTGCTGATCGTGTTTGCGGCGGTAATTTCACTTGGCTACATGTTGTTGCCGCAAAAACGGCTGAAGCTATTATTGGCAGGGCTGATTGGTTCCACTTACCTCGTAATCTTCGGTGTTCACTATCTAAACATCATCGCTTTTTTTGTCATCATTCTTTTTCACGTCTTTGCCATCCGTGCCATCCACCTCGAATCCGAAGAACGTCTCAAAATCCACCCGATTCACATCATCCGTCGGGGAATCACTGAGGTCATGCTTCCGCTGTACTTTGCCCTCTCGTTTGCGTATTTTTTGAGCCCCTCAATCCAGGAGCGTGTAAAAGATCCCGTTCTTTCGCCTAGTCTCAAACAAGCCGTGAGTCGTGTGATGGATGAGTTTTTGGAGGCGGAAAAGAACATTCCCCAGGCGCAAAAGCAAATTGCAAAAAACTATGCATTGGAACAAACCTATGATACTATTACCCGCTGGAGCGATCCCTATCGTGTCTACTTTCCACCGGTGCTGGCGTTTGGATTATTCCTAATGTTGTGGGGTCTGGGGTTTGCCTTGCACTGGTTGAGTACATGGATTGGAGCGCTTTTATTTGTCCTTTTGCGCAAAACCAAATTTGTTGTTATTGAAAAAAGAAACATAGAAGCCGAGCACATTGCACTATGGCAGCAGACTACTACCAAACTTTAGGAATTTCTAAAACTGCTTCTGCAGATGAGATTAAGCGTGCGTACCGCAAACTTGCTCACCAGCATCATCCAGACAAAACTGGCGGTAATGAGGCGAAGTTTAAGGAAATTAACGAAGCCTACCAGGTGCTTTCGGATGACAAAAAGCGACAGCAGTATGATGCGTATGGATCAGCTGGTCCGCAGGGATTTTCCGGTGGTGGCTTCCAAGATTTCGGGGGCTTTTCGCAGGGGTTTGGTGGGATCAATGTAGAAGATATTTTTGATATGTTCGGATCCTCCTTCGCGCAAGGCTTCGGAGGACAAGGGGTGGATTCGCGGGGCCAGGATATTGAAGTAGCTCTTACGATAACCCTTCCGGAAGCGTTGCTTGGAGGTCAGAAAATTTTTGAAATAGAAAAACAAAATATATGCGAAGTCTGCAAAGGCGCAGGAGGAAGTGATATTTCCACTTGCAAGGTTTGCGAGGGGAAAGGACAAGTGAATCAGCAAATGTCGTCGCTTTTCGGCAGTTTTACGCGGAGGACGGTGTGTGCAAATTGTCACGGCTCCGGCAAAGCTCCAAAAGAACTGTGCAAAGAATGTAAAGGTGATGGACGGAAGCGTGGGCGTGAGCGAATTGAGTTTGAACTGCCCAGCGGCATTGAAGAAGGCGCTACGTTTAGTATAAAAAACAAAGGTCAGGCAGGCTATCGCGGTGCATCGGCGGGAAATCTCCATCTCCGCATCCATATCAACATGCCCCGCAAACTCTCGCGCCGCGCCCGCGAGCTTGTGGAAGAATTGTCACTTGAGCTATGATATACTTTTCGTATGGCTGTACTTGATTCAGTTGCAAAATTTTTTCAGAGCACCTTAGGGTCTATTTCATTGTCCACCGTTGATCACCGCTGGCTCATTGTTGCCGGTGCCGTTTTTGTGATTGCGTTGATCGTTTTCACGCAAGACAAAGCAAGGGCGATCAAGTACTTGATTTTACTCTACGCGCTTTGGTTCGTGGCTTCGCTGGTGCCCGGCGTGATGGATAAAATCGAAAAAGCCGTCCCTGCGGACCAACTATTTGTTATTCAAATTATCTTCGGCGCTTTGCCGCTCGTGGCCGTTATTGTCCTTAAGAAGAAGCACGCTCAACGTACTCGCCAGTCTCGGTATTCACGCGAATAACTTCGCCTTCGTTGATAAAGAGCGGAACGTTGATCATGGCGCCCGTTTCGATTTTGACTTGCTTGGTACCGCCCTGTGCGGTGTTACCGCGTGTTGACGGGGGAGCTTCGATGACTTTGAAATCCATCTTTACCGGCAATTCCACCGTGATAGCCTTGCCGTTGTATTCGATAGCGGTCACCACCGTGTTGGGCTTGAGAAACTTCGCACCATCTCCAAGAATGCTTTCTTCAATTTTGAATCGATTTTTGGGGTTGTCCTTATCGGTGAACCAAAATTCCCCACGATGCGCATAGAGAAAATTTGCTTCTCGCTTCTGGATATCGGCTTCTTCGAGAACGTCGGACACCATAAAATTGTGTTCAATGATTTTGCCGTTGATCAAATTGCGCATGCGGGTTTGGAATACCGGCTTCCGTTGCTGCATCCGCAAGGGTTGGGACGACAAAACTACAAAAGGTTGGCCCTCGTAAATAAAAAAGACTCCCGGACGCAATTCATTGTAGGCGTATGACATAGGAAAGGTGATAAGCTGATTAGGTTATTAGGACTTTCGAAAGAGGAATGATAGGCCAAACACGGCACTGGACGCAAGAACTACTATCGGTCCCGCAGGAAGTGCAAACCATTCTGCAATAAGTATTCCAGCCAACATACTAGCAAATCCAATCAAACTACTCAAGCGCGCGTAGCCTGACAGGCTTGTCGTCATATTCCGCGCGGCAATCGCTGGGATGATGACCAAGGCTCCCATGAGGAGCGTGCCAACGACTTTGATACCGAGCGCGACGATGATGGCAACCAGGAGGAGAAAAACAAAATTGACTCCCGATACGCTCATTCCCGATGAACGGGCAAGATCACTGGAAACGGTGCTCAAAACAAACTTTCGGTAGATCATCTGCATGACGACGACAACGAGTATGGAGAGCACAACAGTAATCGCGGTATCGACAAGAGTCACATTTGCTATATCGCCAATCAGTGCATGGAAGATTTCTTCTTCCGGGGTAATCAGTAAACCGACGGCTAGAGCAAACGTAAACATCAGACCGACCAAGGACTCGGTGGGAAGAGTGGTTTTCGATTCGATGAGCCAAATGATGAGAATTCCGATAAACAGTGCAACAAATGCGCCTATAAAAGGATTAAAGCTATATACAAAAGCCAATGCCACTCCGGGAAGTGCCACATGCGATAGCGCGTCTCCCACGAGTGCCATACGGCGCAATACCATAAAGGAGCCGATGTATCCCGCCGCGGCGCCTACAAAAATTCCTGTAATGATTGGTAGAAGATCAATGTTCATGAAGGTGCTGAAAATATTTTTGAGTATGAAGCATTTCGCTAGTTTCGCCGAAGCAAATCATTTGCTTGTCGAGGCACAAGATGTTGTTGGTGTATTGTGTTACCACATTCATATCATGAGAAATAATCAAAACAGTAAGCTCGTGAGAGTCGTGGAGTTTTTGTAGTAAGTGGTAAATTGTTTCTTCGCCACTTACATCAATGCCTGCAGTTGGCTCATCGAAGAGAAGTACATTTGGGTTTCCCAACAGCGCCCATGCAATAAGAACACGCTGGAGTTCACCACCAGAAATCACTCCCAGAGAGTGATCGAGGATATGCTCATGAATGCCTACTTCTTTCAGGACAGATTTATAATTTTCACTTTTTAATTTTAGAAATTCCCGAACTGTCAAAGGTAGATCTCTCTCGAGAGCCATTTTTTGGGGAACATAACCAATGCGCATTTCATTTGACCATTTGATAGTACCAGAGTAGGGGATGAGCCCCAAAAGCGCACGAAAGAGCGTGCTTTTGCCAGCGCCATTTGGACCCACAATTGCCATGACTTCGCCTTTATTCAAACTAAAATTGACGTTTTCGAGAATAACACGATTTTCAAGTTCAACTTTTAGGTCACTGACTTCAAGTATTGATTTTTCCGTATCCATTCTCAAAATCCTTTAAACTCATTGGCTGTCTGCCCTCCGGTTGTAAAGTGATAATTTCATTAGGTTTGTATTCTAGTATCTTAACACGTTTTCCCTTATGTAAAAACCACAGTCCCGGCCAGTCGTGGTAGGCGCGAAATTGATTGTAAATCTCCTGTGGTGTGCGTGACCAATCAATTTTTCCATCTTCGCGATTGAGCATTTTGGTATGTGTTGCTTTGCTGTGATCCTGCGTCACCGGCTTAATTTTCCCAGCAATATAATCCGGAATTATTTTTAACAGCAATTCCGCCCCTAAATTTGCAAGTTCATCTCTTATCTCCGTATGTAATTTGTTATTTGTAATTTGATATTTGATATTTCCCACGATGGGTCCATGGTCCATTTCGCTATCCAACTCAATGATCGTCACACCAGTCGTCTCGTCGCCATTGTAGATTGCCGTCTTGATAGGGGATGGTCCTCGGTATTTTGGTAGTAGCGACGGATGAATATTGAGAAAACCGTGCTTGGGCTTTTTGAGGAGTTTGCCCGGAATGATTTTGCCGTACACCACAACCACACCTAGATCACAATCCGGCATCTCAAAGTCCTTGAGCCGAGCGGGCTGCAACAGGGCTAGCTTATAGCTTATAGCTTGTAGCTTCACTGCGGAAGCTTTTAACTCCTTCTTTCTTCCCGCTCTCTCATCGGGTGGCGTCACGACAGCTTTGATATCAAAACCAGCCTCGACAAGCTTTTGAAGCACAAGAGCAGCAAAATCGTCAGTCCCGAAGAAGACGATCTTTGATGAGTGTTCCTTGAAGGTGGTCATATTCGTGTTGAAAAATGCGCGCGAGAAATCCGCGGGCTTTGAGCTTGATTTTATTACCGTGCTCGTCGAGCGCTTTAAGACGGACTTTTTTTGAGCGGGGGATTTGCCTCCAATAATCGGGCATACTCAAGCAGCCCTCCTCCATCTCATCCTTGTCCCGCGAAAACTCGTTCATCTCCGGATTAATGTATGCATCCGGCACCTTGTGCTCCTCGGCGATTTTTTTGTCGATAATAAAAATTTGGAGATCTTTGCCCACCTGATTTGCCGCCAGTCCCACACCCTTTGCCTCGATCATCGTCTTGCGCATCTCTTCGATCAATTCCAAAATCTCCGGCGTAATCTCTCCAACCGGTTCCAGTTTTTTATGGAGGATTTTATTGGGCTCCTTGGTGATTTGCATCTACCAAATGTATACCATTTCTTGAAGAAAATTGACAGATCAGGTAGGATAGGGCTGCCTGGAAGGAGGAGCATGGAGAAAATCACGGTAATTCGCGAAAAGGACCGGGGAATGGTCGAGTTGATTGGCGTCCCCGAGCACCGACGAGGTGAGTTGTCTCGTGTAGCGTTAGCCATTGGAGCCGAAAGGGTGGAGTACGCTGGCAATGATCGGTGCGCCACGATTGTCTTTACCTTCGCTGGCGGAAAGAGTATCACGTCGATGGGATTGGCAACGTTCCGGGTCTCCGAGTAGGAGACCACAGGGCCGCGATTACTGCAGAGGTTCACGAGATGAGCCCGAGCATCTCGCGGCCTTTGCATTACACGACCGTGATTGGGTCTACGTCAATTTGCCAGTCGGGGGGGAGGTTACGCAGAAGGTTTAAAGTTTCAGGTTTAAAGTTTAAAGTGGGGGCGCTCTTCAGAAGTACATTCCAGACATAAAGTCCGCGTTCGCGGAAAATGAGGGCGGGGTAGGGGACGCCGCCGAGTTTCGTGGCCATGTTTTGTGCGACTTGTTTTGCGATTCTTGCGTCACGATTCTTATACGTAAGTTTTATGAGTTTCGTAAACGGGGGATAATCAAACTGTTTGCGGAACTCCAGCTCGCGCTTCCAAAACTCGTCTACGGTTCCCGTCGCGGCGGCTACGAGTGCCGGATCTTCGGGATTGTAGGTTTGGATGATCGTGCGTTCGGACATGGAGGCCAGGAGGAGGGTTTGTTTGAGGAGCTTCTCTTCAGCACTGTAATCAGGGATATTAATTAATGCATCTGCATTCATGATGCAGAGAAAAGGCACTTTAATGTTTTGATTAAAAATACTTTGCGTGGCAAGCAAAATTTGCCAGTCTTCACCGATCTTCTTTGACTCCGAGGTAAGCTTCGCGATTTTTGGAGCTTTTAGATTTTGATAGTTAAAGAATTTGAGGAGTTCGGTTTCTACTTTTTCTATTCCTACGCCACGACCTTTCAAATTATATCCTTTGCACTTTGGGCATTGTTTTGGTTGTGGCACTTGGTAACCGCAATGGTGACACTCCAAATTTTGATGAACAACTAACGATGCGGAGCAGCTGGGGCAGGTAAACATGTGGCCGCATGATTCACATCGTAGAAAATTTGCGTAGCCTTTGCGCGGGATGAAGATAATAATTTTATCGTAGGTTTGCAAAGCCTCTTTGAGATGACGAGAAAAAATAGAGTAGTTTGCATCGCGTATCTCTTTTCTCATGTCTACGATCCGTATCTCCCCCCGCCCCCTCTTATCGGTAAGAGGGGGAAGGTCCAGAATTGGACCTGGGGAGATATATTTCTTGAAGTTTTTCTCTTCTGGATGCAGGAAAACCGCTCGCATAGTAAGACCGAGAGAGATGAGGTAGTAGTCAGAAAGCTCTTGGGCTTTTTTGATGTGCTCTCCGGTGACGTTTTTTTTGAGAACTTTATCGATTTTTTTGAGAGTAAAATCAGCCTGCTTTTTAAATTGCAGTTTGCGCTCGGCAAGTGAGGCGGAAGCGACCACGACTGCTTTGATTTTGCGATTGTGAAACAAAACCTGGACGACGGAACCAACCGGCAGGGGAGTAGAGTGGAAATAGCTCACGATTTGGGGTTGATTCCGGGGCAGGAAAACAAGGGGTATGACGTCCAAAATAACCATGGTATAATGCTACTATGAACCCCGCAGAAATACGAGTCCGTTTTCCGCCCTCGCCCACGGGCTTTTTACACATAGGCAATATACGCACCTTTGTGTTTAATTGGCTATTTGCAAAACAAAACAAGGGCATGATTGTGCTGCGTATGGAGGATACCGATAGGGAACGGTCTGAAAAACATTTTGAAAAATTAATTATTGAGGATTTGAAGTGGCTCGGTTTGGATTATGATGAATTTGGTGGCCGCCAAAGCGAAAGAACGGACATTTACAACAAATACCTCAAGCAATTACTTGATTCGGGTGAGGCTTACGAAGATGACGGTGCAATAAAAATAAAAGTTGATACGGGTAAAACGATTATTTTTGATGATGTCATCCGAGGTCGTATAGAATTTGATACAAAGCATGAAAAGGATTTTGTGATAGCGCGAAATCTCGACTCGCCGCTATATCACCTCGCAGTGGTAGTGGATGATTACGAAATGCGGATTTCACATATTATTCGTGGCGAGGATCATATTGCGAATACGGCAAAGCATATCTTACTTCAAGAGGCACTGGGATTTACTTCGCCGATCTATGCGCATTTGCCGCTGATTCTTGGTTCTGACAAATCAAAGCTCTCCAAGCGTCATGGGGCAGTGGCACTCGATGAATATAAAGAGCAGGGCTTCCTACCTGATGCGATGTTTAATTATCTTGCGATACTTGGCTATACGCCGTCGGCAGAAATTATTTCTCGGGAAGAACTCATCAAAGAATTTGAGCTTACCAAAATCCATAAAGCGGGCGCGGTGTTTGATATCAAGAAGCTGGAATGGATAAATGGAGAATACATAAAGAAAATGTCGAATGATGAACTGTTGGCGACGATCGGACAGAAGTATGAAAAGATATTGCCGATGGTGCGAGAGCGGATGAAAAAAAAGAGCGATCTTGAAGAGTTTGATTTCTTCTTTGAAGCTCCGACGGTAGATCCTGAACTCTTGAAGTGGAAAAAAGCCAGCCTCGAAGAATCAAAAGCAATGCTTGCACAGGTGAAAGAAATAATAGAACAAACCGGTTTAGAAGATATACGTGCAAAATTGGATGCCATAGGGGCAGGGGATAGGGGACTCGTTTATTGGCCCTTTCGGGTGGCTTTGAGCGGCCGCAAGGCATCGCCTGATCCCGTAGATATTGCTATAATACTTGGTAAAGATGAAGTTCTGCGAAGAATTGAAAATGTAAATATCAAAGATCAAAATGACAACTAAAAATTCAAGAATTATTTATTTTGCACTGTCATTTTTCATTTTGATATTTGCATTTTCAATTTTACCTGTGCGCGCCGATGAAATTGAGGACAAGATCGCTGAACTGCGTGAAAAAATCGAAGAGCTCACCAAACAAGCCGAAATGTATCGAGGAAATGTGCTTGAGAAACAAAAGGAAGCCGACACACTTAAGCGCCAAATTGATATTCTCAACAACCAAATCAAGCGTTTGGAAACGGAAATCGATATCACCGAAAATCGCATTTTATCTTCAGAAATGGAGATTGGCGATCTACAGGAGAAAATTTTTGATGCACAACATGATATCGAATTCACACGAGCTACTATCGGACAAATGATGACTGACCTGGACGAAAGGGATCGACTCAATATGCTTGCCACCATCATCAAGAATCCAAATTTGTCAGGATTTACAAATGAAGCGCAGCGTGCAGAGACCCTTAATGGGCGATTGAACCAATTACTGGTTCAAATTAAAGATCAAAAGATACAGCTTGAGGAAAGGAAAAAAAGTGTTGAACAAAAAAAAGTGGAGTTGGAAAAACTCAATGATCGCCAGGTCAACCAACGTGCCTCACTATCGGGAACTAAATCCTCCAAAAATAGACTTCTGGTCGATACCAAGGGCCAGGAAAGTAAATATCAGCAACTATTGAGTTCTGTAGAAAAACAAAAAGCTGCATTCTTTGCCGAACTCCAGGGTATGGAAAACAGCGCAATCGCAAACGGAACCGTTATTGTACACGTTAAAGCGACGGCCGTCCCTCCCCGTGGCACAAAAATTTTTCAGGAGCCCTATCATGATAAGTTTTATACCACCCAAGGATATGGGATGACCTCCTATGCGAAAAGGGGAGCGTATGGAGGGGCGATTCATAATGGGCGTGACGTTGCTAGCGGATGCAGTAGTGCCATATATGCGATTGGAAATGGTGTTGTGCTTGCGAGCGGATATAATGCAGGTTTTGGAAATTGGATTGCAATACGGCACGACGCTGGCGGGGGAATGGTCAGTGTGTATGCGCACATGGTGCGTGGGACAACGCTTAGCAACGGAAAACTCGTGACTACAGAAACTGTGCTTGGCTATGAAGGCACCACCGGAACCTCTACGGGATGCCATTTGCATCTTTCCCTCTATCGAGAGTTTTTCACTTATATAAATACAAAAAACGATCAACTCTACTTCAATTACGCAAACGGATCTTTGAATCCCGTTGACTACATTAAATAGATGTGGTCTTATCTCCTACCTGTGGATAACTATTATAAAGGTTGTCGCACAATGTAGGCAGGGAAGGGGTACAAATGTCGAATGACGAATTCCTAATGACGAATCAATTTCCTAATGTTTCAATAATTTAAACATTGATTCGACATTCATCATTCGAAATTAGTCATTGCTGGCGATCTGTACATCCTAGGTTATATCCATATCCAGTACTCACCAGCTTAGCATATGTCGCATAAGTATCATTGTGCGACGCATAGCAATAGCTCGAAACCTCTATTCCCCATCGATGTGATACAATAGAGCGATGTATTATAGAGATCTGAATGAATTCAAATCCTCCAACGGGTATGAGATAGATGGGATGTGGTACCCCAGGGTCACAGCTATCGTGTCTATAAAGTCAAAACCAGCCCTTTATAAATTTTACGCGGATCAGAAAAGCTTTGCTTCTGCGGAAGCCATGAAAAATAAGTCTGCCGAAGAGGGAACTCTGGTCCACGAGCTTGCGGAGGGCATTTTGGCGGGGCAATCCCCTGTCATTCCAGATTCCTACGCGGCTCTTATGGACGCATTTCATGTATTTTTACAGCAGCATGATATTGTTCCGCGCAGTATTGAGCGCAAAATCATCAGTCACAAGCATGGTTATGCAGGGACGATTGATGTACTGGCTGAAGTGGATGGGAAAATAGGTGTTTTGGATATAAAGACTTCACAGGCAATCTATCGCGACTATGGAATCCAAACGGCCGCGTATGTGGAGGCGCTTCATGAGGAAGAAAATATGCCTTCGCTCACGCGGTGGATTTTGCGCTTGGACCAGGCGCGCCTCTGTATGAACGGTTGTGGGGCGCGGATGCGGGACAAAGGCGGGACAGAAAAAATAAAAAATGGGTATGGATATAAGGCTCGTAGTTGCAGTCACGTCTGGGGTGCATCGGTCGGCGATGTGGAACTCAAAGAACTCCCCGACCTCGCACATGATACCCAGGCCTTCTTGGCCTCCAAAACCCTCTGGGAATGGGAACACCATGACTGGCTGCGTCATCTGCCACGTATCAACGCTGACAATTCCCTGCCAGAGAGTACCCCGCCGCTATAGCGGCGGATTCGTTGGGGAAGGTAATTTTGTTTTTTTCGGCAATGCGCTTGGCGCCAGAGCACCAGGTAAAGTGGTAGAGGTGGCTGGAGGCGGCTTTGGAGGCAACGACAGTCTGGTCTTTAGCGGTCGGACCGCTAGATTCCGAATTAAGCGGTCCGACCGCTTGTCCGCTTGCATTCGGGCTCGAGATCGTCAGCGGTAGCTTAGCTACTTGATTCCCTACGGACATGCGGCCAAGGTTGAAGCTGATTATTGTTATGGAAATGATGGCTATGCCAAGGGTGAGTTCAGAGTGATAGACTTTGACGAATTCTTTAATCTTTGCTATCATATAGTAAGTATACAATTTCTAAATACTAATATCTAATTTCTAAACAAACCTTAAATCACAAGTCCCAATTTAGAGTTTAGGATTTAGAGCTTAGAATTTTCCAGAGATATGGCACATACAAAAGCAGGTTCGACAACAAAACTCGGTCGCGATTCGGAATCAAAACGCCTTGGCGTAAAGCTTTATGCGGGCCAAGTTGCTATTCCCGGTAATATCATCATCCGCCAGCGCGGATCGAAGTTTGTTGCCGGAACCGGCGTACGAATAGGCAAAGATGACACCTTGTATGCCGTCAAGTCTGGAAAAGTAAATTTTACTACTCGTAAAAAGAAAAACTACGACGGCAACACGCGCACTGTCAAAGTGGTTGCAGTTGTCTGATGTAGTTTAAGTTCAACCTTATGCTCCCCCACTGTCTTGATCGGTTGGTCCAAGAGAACTTGATCGGACGGTATGTTGATCGCGTGGGCGATTTTTTTTGCATCTATAGAACCGTATAAATGACCTTCTTGATTGGCACTTTCTTTGAATTCAATGACTGTATCCTTTAGTTTTTCTGCGAGCTCTTTGGCTTGAGCCATGGATCGAATATCTACTTCTTCGCGTTGTTTTTTGAGTCCCTCGGCTTCCTTGGCGACGTCACGTGTTGCCGGTTTGGCAAGCTTGTGAGGTAGCAAATAATTCCTCGCGTATCCATCGGAAACCTCTTTGATATCCCCTATTTGCGCAACCCCTTTGATATTGTGGGTGAATAAAACCTTCATAGTGATTTGATTAATTCTAATGCTTTATCAAGTTGCGGATCGAGATCTTTTTCAAAATCTTCCTCCGTTCGTTCTACCGCGACATTGGGCTCTATTCCATTTTCATCAATGGAAGATCCATTTGGCGTAAACCACTTGGCAAACGTGATCTTTACCGATGCACCTTGGGGAAGATTAAAGATATCCTGTACGGAGCCTTTCCCGAAAGATGTCTCCCCAACCAGGGCAATATTCCGATTGTCTCGCAATGCGCCGGCGAGAATTTCCGAAGCAGACGCAGAACCTTTGTTGATGAGAATAACCACAGGATAGTTTTTGAGAAGTGCATTTCGCTCCGTCTTGAAAATCGTTTCACTGCCACTTCCCTCTCGCTGGATTGTAACCGTTTTTCCTTCATCGAGGAAGTAGCCGGCCAAATTGACGGCAGAATCCAGAAGTCCCCCGGGATTGTTACGAAGATCTAATACGATTCGAGTTGCAGAAGACTTGGTAATTTCCACAGCTGCCTTGTGGAATTCCTCGTCAACGTTTTGATTGAAAACAAGTACTTGGAGATAGGCCACGCTGCCATTTTTGAGCTCCCATTCCACCGCGGGGATTTTGATGGTTTCACGTGTCAGTTGAACCTCCTTGGTGGTCTTGAGTGATTCACGAAAGATCGTCAGGGTTACCGTGGTGCCCTTCGGACCACGAATGAGTGTGACCGCTTCTTGAACCTTCATGCCTTCGGTAGATTTGTCGTCGATTTTGATAATTCTATCTCCAGCCAAAAGACCAGCGCTATACGCCGGCGTGTCTTTGATAGGCGCAATCACGGTTAGTACGTTGTCCCTCATGCCAATCTCAATACCCACACCTCCAAATGCGCCTTGGATTTGTTCCGTAAACGCCTTACTTTCAACGGGAGGGAAAAATACCGTATACGGGTCATCCAGACTGCCAACCATGCCCTCAATAGCGCCGTACACGAGGTCTTGAGTTTTGACGTTGTCTTTATCAACAAAGTTCTCATGCAGTAAATTCCAAACATGCCAAAATGTGCCGAGATCAACATCTTCGGGTTTCGTCGCGTCGAATCGTTGTTCCTCATACCTGTCGTACGCCAATCCCCCGCCAAATCCTACGGCGAGACATATGACGATGATGATGGGAGTGAGATATTTTTTCGAGACCACTTTTTGAAAAACTTCATGGCGCTCGCTATGTGCCATAAGGTTGTTTTGTTCCATGACGTAGATGTTCGGGGGTAATAATGATAAAAAATGGCCTGAGGATAGTAGACCACCATGTATCCATTGTGCCAAAATCTACGACACCAGTCAACGTCCTCAAAATACAAAAAATATTGTTCGTCCATGAGGCCGACTCGTTCGAGAGCATTGCCACGCACCAGCATTGCCGCACCGAGAATCCAATCGGGAGTTTGGATCTTGTTCGGATCGGTGTCGTTCATCATAAAGTCGTCTATGACGTTTTTAAAGATCCTTCCCAAAAACGATCGACGAGCGAGAATTGTCATCGGCCGATAGAGGCGATGGTACGAGCGTTGGTGTTCGCCATTGAAATATAAAAGCTGTGGGCCCATGATGCCGATATCTTCGTGCTTGTCCATGTAGGCAAGCATTTTCTGTACGGAGCCTTCGGTAATCATAGTGTCCGGGTTGAGGATGAGGCGGTACTGGCCGGTGGTTGATCGCAGTCCGGCGTTCACCCCTCGCGCGAAACCAATGTTATTCTTAGAATTGTCTATGACGTTTACCTCGTAGTCTATCCCCTTCAGATGCTCATCCAGACGCTTCAAACAGAGCCGTAACAGCTCCGGTGTGCGATAATGGACGATAATAACGGAAAGCTTGGGTTTCTTGACAGAATCATGCATGAATGACACTATATACCATATGCCGAAGTTCGGCAAGAAGGAGGATTCATGGAGAGGAGGAGGGTCAGCGAGGCATTTCGAGATTCACTCGCGACGGCCATCGGCATGATGGTCGGAAGAGGAAATCAGGCGCGCGAGTTCGCCGATGCGCATGCTCGCATCGAGGTACTCGTCGAGCTATGCACGCCGAGCGTTATCGATGCGGAGTGTCGTCCGGACATGGCTGCCGGCCTTCGGTTCGCTGCTGCCATTCTCAAGAGCAGCGATGCCGAGATGGCAAACAAGCTGATCGAGGCGGCGAAAAACCTCGAGACCACTACCTAGAAAGGAGGCGCGGCATGCCGCGCGCACCGTAGTACCAGAAGCCGTGCCGAAAGGGGCGGCTTCACTCGTTTAAGATCGTTCTGAAATACTCCTGGAAGAGTTTGAAGTCATCGCCCTTGGGGAGGAGTACATACTCGCCGTTTTCCAGATGCGTTTCATACATGAGATTGTCCGTAGACACAACACCCTTTTTCAGTTGATCGCCCTTAAATGACTCCGCGAGTTTCAGGAGATCTTTAATTTCCCATATTTGAAAATTCGTCCGTACGTTGCCTTTGAGGGCATCAAGAAGATCGGTCACTTTGGTTGGATTGGCAAAAAACCCCAGTTGCGTAGCTTTATTTTTTATCGCCAAAATCACTTCCTGTTGCCGTCGTGCGCGATCAAAATCGCTCGAGGAAAATCGTGATCGCACGTAGTACAGAGCCTGCTCGCTGTTGAGGTGATTTTTGCCAGCCGGAAGCGAAAATTCATATCCCCACTGCTTTTTTTCGCTAAACGGTTGCGCAAGATAGACGTCTATGCCTCCCAATACATCAATCAGTTTTCCAAATGCCGTAAAGTCAAAGAGGACCGCCTTATCAACGTATACACCGGTGAGTCGTGATATCATCTGGCTCGAATAGGTAAGCCCTTCACGATGCTCGAGTCCGCGTACGTAGATTTCATTTACCTTGCCCTTTACCGACAATACATCGCCATCCGTTAGGGTGCCTTTCATGTCGATGTAGATATCGCGGGGCAAAGAAGTGAGAGCAGCTCGCCCCGTTTCCTTGTCAACACTGAGCAGTAACATCGTATCCGTGAGCAAACTTCCCGCCTCTTCTATGTCATCCTCTCCTCGGATGCCCAACAGTAGCACATCAAGCCGATGCTCTTCTTTTTGGGGAATCGGATTGGGGTCGTTGGGAAGATTGCCGTCCTCGTCACCCCGAAGCCATTTTGAAAGGTATCCTTTTAAGGATCTATCCCCTTCCTCCCCTACGACAATGGTTCGATAGGCAGACGCAAAATGTACCCCGACATAGCCCGCGACGATAATGAGGACAATGACTACAAGCCAAAGCAGGCGTTTTAGGTATACAAAGAGCGAAGATCTCGGGCGGATATCTTCGCTTTCTTCATAATCAATTTTCGTCGGCGCAACATACATGATAATAGGCTAAAAAACCTCGGGTAGATCGCAAACACTCGTGGCTCAAGCAACAAGGTATATACCATGACTCCAATCTCTCTGACGAGCCAGAACGGCAAGTCTTTCAAGATATTAATTATATACTCGTTTTTGATGAGGGTAAAGCGCACATTGCACCAATCCAACTGGCGTTTGATGAGCGGAATCTTGTCTCGCGCAATACTGGTCGATCGGTCGTGGTAGCCGATCACCGAGGGCGCATACCACTGCTTCCATCCAAAAAGTCTCATGCGCCAGGCAAGATCCAAGTCGTCGCCATAGCCAAAAGGCCCGATGCGATAATCAGGATCAATGATGTGACCTTCTATTTTGCAATCCTCAATGGCTTCCCTGCGAAAAATCGGTACGGCGCCCTCCACGGCAAAAATTTCACCCTCGGGATATTCGTTGCGAGTTTGCTTTCCCCGGTTTAGTATTTTTCTAGATCTAAAAATTTCAAAGCCAGTCGTGTCTATCAGACCATCGCTTTGTAGAATTTTTGCCTGAAGAGCTCCAATGGCCTCATCTTTCTCCATGATTTCCACCGCTTTGTTTACGAAGTTTTTATCCAAAATCACGTCGCTCATGCAGATAATATATTTACCATTACTTTTCTCGAGAAGCTTTTCCTGTCCCGCCCAGAAGCCGATATTGTTTTGTTGACCATCAAAAATATTGACCTCTCTATTTTTGTAGGTTTGAGCTTCGATTGAATCAAGTTGCGGCTTGAAGAAGCTTTTGTCTTTATGAAAGACGAGATTGATTGATACTAAGGGTTCCATAGACTGCGGCGAAGATTAAAAACGCTCGTTCATCAAAGAGTGCGGCATCGGTCAATAAATATCCATAGATCCACGGCAACATAATCAGCAATGCAGAGCCATATAGTGTAGATCGAAGCTCCCACGCACGGCGGAGAGGAATCCAGAGTAGCCACAGAAAGAGTATCAACGCAGGAATCCCAATTTCCGCGGCGACATGCAGGTAGACATTGTGCGCGGAGGAGCCGGCCTTGGCAAGTTCAATATCTTGTTGTAAGACTACGGGAAAATTTCCAATGCCAACTCCAAGCAATGGGTGCTGAACAATGGATCGCAGTGAAGCTTTCCAGATTGCTATGCGAAGAGCGTTGGATGTCTCACCAAAATTTAAAATAGAACGGATACGACTACCCAGCGTGGCATTCCAGCCAAGACCGAATTGCGGCGTGGCGGAAAGCGGATACACAAAAGCAAACAGGAGTACGAATGCTACGAGCCACGGGGCGACTTTTCGAAATGAGCCTCGTAGCCATATCATGGCGATCATCGCCGCCAGAGTCATCACCCATCCTGCCAGCCACATACCACGGGTGTTGCTAAGAATTACTGCTAGGAAAGCGATAGGGATGAGGATGGAGGGCCAGTGGCGTTTGGTGTCGAGTTTTGCAAATATCGCCGGCAGTGCTAGCAATACAAACATCGGAAACGTGTGTGAATCAGTGAACAGCGAAAACATCCGTAAATTTATATTGCCGAACGTATTATATGTAAACCACGTATTTCCCTGCTCTACCGCTATCCGGCACCACTCCATTCCGAATTGCCGGCATTGTGCTCCCCAGCCCCAAAAGTCTACGAATTGATAAATATCTCCAAAATAGGTGCTAGCCAATTGCAAAAATCCGACCGCGAGCACAATAAAAAGAGGCGGAATAAAAGCGTTGACAATACGACTTAGGTGTTGGACACCTAAGTGACTGATTACTATCGGCACCATGAGCAAGTTTGCAAAATAAATAATGCGTAGCACTGAAGCGGTTTTGTCCTGTGCTACAAATATAGAAAGAATAGAAATTAATAATAAAAGAATTAATAAAATTGAAAATTTGGATTTGATTGGAAATTGAAAATTGAAAATTGAAAATTTCGCAATAATAAATTTTATGAAAATTATTATTGCGAGTACCCGCCACGTATTAAAATTATCAAAACTCGCCGTGAGTGGCAGTGCAATAAAAAGCGGAATAGATCGCACAAAAAGCACGGTTGCATCTTCTAGTGATGCAAAAAGCGTATAGATTATCAAAATACCAGCCAGCACAAACGCAAACCATCTCGGCAGTGCGCCAAAGATAATCAGAAAAAATAATACGACTTCTACGGCGTATACGCGATTTACATATTTCGACATAATTGCAAAAATCTATCCGTATGAGCTTTCCAGGAAAAATTATTTGTGAGTGCAGGTTTTGGCATAGCCAATCCCCTGCTAATTCCATCAGCAATGCCATCAACCGTTGGCTGGCAATAAATTGCATAATCGCCAAGTAGCTCATGAGCTACGTCCGTATCGGCAACTACGGGTCTCACTCCCCTAGCCAGAGCTTCCAACGGCGGCAATCCAAATGCTTCCGTATCGGATACATACACAAATAGTCTGGCATTTTTATATAATTCTTCAAGCTTCTCATCAGTTACTCTCTCATAATATTCCACATCCAAATTTAATTTTGGATTATACTTATCTACACCGACAACGATCAATTTAACTCCTAGTTTTTTGCAGGCCAAGATCGTCTCTCGTGCATGACGTCGTGGGAACATCTGACCAACGTATAATACATAACCCCCTTCCCCCTTATCATAAGGGGGACTAGAGGGGGTTATCCCCAGATAATTTACAAAAATTCTTCTGCTATCTATGCCAAATAATTTTGCCACGTTCTTGCCAGAAGTTTTAGAATAGACGCTAATCATAGTTGCCTTGCGGGCCGCGTGATTACTAAAGATTTTGTAGGCCAAGCGATATCTAAAAGGCAAATCTTTGCCGTGCATTTCGCGATGCAAGTCCTCCGTGAGCGCAACAATCGTCTTACAAAAAATGCCATAAGGTAGCATGTAATTGGGAAAAAAGACGATGTCGGGTTTCGTGAGCCAAATCTTGATAGGCAAAATAATATAATAGTACAAACTGAAACTCGGTATCTTGCCTTTATAATAATAAATAAATTTAAACTCTTCTGTTTTGGGCAGGTTTTTGATGAGCTCTTTGACCGTGCGGCCGATCCCCCACGAATCGCCTTCACCCGACTCGCATTCGATACCGATTTTTATCATAATCTCTAGCACCTTGCAGAATTGCTTTTGACTCTTCTATATTACGACCAAGTAAAATTTTTATGCGTTGTTTAAGCTTAATCCAAAAACTCCATATCGGCAACGCGAGACGGACATACCAGGTACCGTGGGTTTTGTTGAGAAGCAGTGCGTTGCGTGTGTGGTAGTAGAGTAGATTAGCAGAGCCAAGGGTGGAGGTAGTGGCAGAAGTCGCATGCATAAATTGAGCGGTTGAACCGCTCAATTTGAAGCCGGCTTTTTGGGCTCGCACACAAAACTCGACATCTTCGTAGTACAAAAAATATCTCTCATCAAAGAAGCCAATTTTACTAAAAACTTCTTTTTTAATTAATAAAACAGCTCCCGAAAGATAGTCAAAGCCAAAGACTCTCCCCTGCTCCAGGCCGACGATGTCCGCATCGCCGGATGGCATTTCTTTGAGAACGACATCGTTATTGAGAATTAATATTTTTTCCGCGCCATGCTCGAGCGCGTATTTAATGCCAATGTTGTTGCCACCGGAATAGCCGAGATTTTTGGGAGAGTTTAAGAGTTTAAAGTTTAAAGGTTTAAACGTTTCAAGCCAATACTCAACGTTTTTCAGATGCTCTACGTCGGATCCGTTGTCGACGACGATCACGTCGGCATTTAGAGGCCGGAGAGACTCCAGGCACGCTAGCGTACGACCTGATTGATTATATTGGAGAACGACGATTGAAAGTTTTGCCATGAAAATTTCTCTGCGCTTTGTTTTATTTTTTCTCTATCAAAACTCATCTCGCGAATTCTGCGAGCCCCATCAGCCAGAACGGCCTCGTGGGGGTCATCAAAAAACGTGCCATTTATTCCCTCTTGAACATACTCTAGCGCGCCACCGGCTCGCAGTGCAAGGACCGGTTTGCCGTGCATGAGGGCTTCGACAGGCGCGATGCCGAAGTCTTCTTCCTGGGGCAAGATGAAAGCAGTCGACAGTGAATAGTGGGTAGTGAGTAGTTCATCAGGTAAAGAGCCAAGAAGATGCACCGTAGGGCCTGCTAGAGCCTCTAGGCGGGCACGTTCGGGTCCATCTCCGATGATCGTGAGCGGCCAACCGAGCTTATTAAAGGCCTTGATAGCAATGTCTATGTTTTTGTGGCGATATAAGCGTGATACGATTAAAAAATAATTTTTGAATTTTACACTGTCATTTTGCACTTTGATATTTACATTTTGCACTGGTGGATATATGACTACAGAATCTCGTCTATAATATTTCTTAATTCTTGCTTTGATATGTTCCGAATTTGCAATATACATATCCACGCGTGTTGAGGCCTGTCTGTCCCAGATGCGCAAAAGATGTTGAAAAATTTTGTGTCGGTACTCGTGCGAAAGATCCCAGACCTGGCGTGTTGGGCTATGGCAGTAATTGATATGGTATGTTTTGGGACGCAAGATGAGGCCTTTGGAAAAAATGCTACCGGTGGAAATTACCAGATCATATGATCGCAAATCCAGGGACTCAACGCGAATAGGAAAAAAGGGAATTACAAAGCGTGAAGGTTTTCCATCGGAAAGGCAGATGGTATCGGCATCGGGGTACATTTGCTGCAGTGCATGGAGCACCCGTACATCTCCGGCAATTCCCGTGATCCAATCATGAACGAGTGCGATGCGCATTAGCGTTTTGCTACGATGTTCTTTTTGTATACTTCGAGACTTGCAAGCACAACTCCCGTCCCACGTGCCACACAAAGTAATGGCTCGTCGGCTACGCGCGCAGGAACGCCCGTGACATGGGTAATTAGGGTATCAATGTTTTTGAGAAGCGCTCCCCCGCCGGAGATGATGATACCTTTTTCGATAATATCAGAGCAAAGTTCCGGAGGTGTTTCCGATAGAACTTTTTTTACGGTTTGAACGATCTCACGAAGCTGTTCTTGAATCGCTTCAGAGATTTCGTTCGATGAAAGCTCTACCGTTTTGGGATATCCTGACGAGAGATCACGACCACGAACGTTTATTTTCTCTTGCGTCGCCTGCTTTACCGCACTGCCAATGGCAATCTTAATAAGTTCAGCCGATCGCTCCCCTATCGCAAGACCATGTTTCTTTTTTACGTAATCTACAATCGCCTGATCGATCTTGTTTCCACCTACCCTTGTGGATGCCCAACTCACGATGCCACCAAGGCTCACCACTGCGACATCCGTCGTTCCACCACCAATATTGAGAATTAGACTTCCAATGGGACTGTTAATGGGAATCTTGGCACCGATGGCGGCAAGCACTGGTTCCTTGACGAGAATTGCACTTTTTGCTCCAGCGTTGATTGTAGCTTCGATGACCGCACGCCGTTCAGTGGAGGTGATTCCCGCCGGTACCGAGACGAGAACTTCCGGTTTAAAAAAACTCAATTTGCCGACGGCTTTGGTAATAAAATATTTGAGCATCGCTTCGGTGATACGGTAATCAGCAATAACGCCGTCACGAAGCGGGCGCGAGACGATAATACTGTCCGGTGCGCGGCCAATCATTTCCTTCGCCTCGTTGCCGACAGCAATAATTTTGTTATCGAGTATCGAAATGGCAACGACAGAGGGTTCGTTAAGAATAAGGCCTTTATGAGGCACAAAAACTAAGGTGTTCGTTGTGCCAAGATCGATGCCGATTTTTTTAGCTAACACGTTTAATATCCGCCCCGAGCGCTTTGAGTTTTTCTTCGATACCTTCGTAGCCTCGATCAATGATTTCCACGTCGTGAATAGTGGTCTTCCCTTTGGCGACAAGTCCGGCGATGATGTAGGCCATCCCAGCTCTCAAATCCGGGCTTTTGAGCTCCTTGCCTTTGAGCTTTGAAGGACCCTCAATGCTTCCTCGGTGGGTATCGAGGATCATAACGTGTGCGCCCATACGTTTCAAGTCCTCAAGCCAAAACATGCGGCCCTCAAACACCGTCTCGTGCACAATACTTTTGCCATTAGCTTGGGTAAGCGCAATAATGAGCGGAGACTGAAGATCGGTGGCGAACCCGGGATATTCATGGGTTTTGACACTTACTGCCTTCATGACGTCGGGAGGAAATATTTCAATCGTATCGGCGGTGATGGTTGTTGTTACACCCATGCGTGCCAGGAGGTCCAGCACTACGGCCTGGTGGCTAGGGTTGGTATGCGTGAGGGTAAGGTGACCCTTGGTGGCCGCGGCGAGAAACAAAAATGATCCAGTCTCCACCCGGTCCGGAATGTTGCTAAAGGCGATCTCTCGATCCGGATATTTTTCGATGCCCTCTATAGTAATCGTTGGACTGCCGGCTCCTGACACATTTGCACCTGCCTGATTGAGAAAATCGGCGAGCATCGAAATTTCCGGTTCGCATGCGCAGTTTATCAACGTTGTTGTTCCGTCCGCAATGGTGCCGAGCATCATCAAACACATCGTCGCCGTGGTGCTCATGCTCGGAAAAACGAACGTGATTGCTTTCGGTCTTTCCATGGATAGCTCATGCATTTCTTCAATCACGGAGCTGATAGCCCCCATTTTTTGGTAGCCATCCAAAAAAAGGTCAATGGGACGCTCGCCGATTACGCAACCTCCGGGATGAGGAAATACGACCTTTCCGAGACGCACCAGAACCGGTGCCGTAAGTTCAATAGAAGCACGCAGACGCTTTGAAATGTCGCGCTTTAGTTCGTGCGACGTCAATTGACGTGCGTGGATTTTAAGGGTATGATTTGCAAAGCTGACCTCGACGCCTAGGGCAGTAACCAGCTCTATCATGTTCCGAATGTCAGCAATATCGGGGATGTTGTGAAGCGTCGTCGATTGTCCGGTCAGCAATGCAGCTGCCATGAGAGGGAAAGCACCGTTCTTTGCTCCACCGATGGCAACTTCCCCTTGGAGAGGTTTTCCTCCTTGAATAACAAATTGCATCTTCCAATTCTAGACCATTATGTCAAAAAAAACCAGATGGATTCTCTTCTGTATCGCAGTCATCCTGTTTCTCGGATTGAGCTACTCGATGGTTGTGTTTTCGCTTGGGTACAAATATGACTTTGTAAACCGAACATTTGTTTCCACCGGATCCTTTCGTGTCATAGCTAACACCGATGCTGATGTGTACATAAATGACAAGCTGTCGGGAAAGACCTCATTTTTAGGAAATAGTTTTTCAAAAGGGAAGTTATTGCCGCGGAGCTATTCGGTGCGGCTTGAGCGTGATGGATATTTTACATGGCAAAAAAATATCCCGGTTGTGGCGAGCTTGTTTACTGATATTCCGAAAATTGTGCTTTTTCCCACGGAGCAGATTTTTGAGCAGGTTTCCACGAGCTCGTTTGGGTTTCCGCTTGCTGATTCCAATGTCCGATCGACTAAAGGGAAATTACTTACATTCGACGATCATGAGATAACAATCGAATGGCTAGATAATACGGATTATCAGCCATTTAAGGAAGCTGGAGATGTCGAAATTCTCCTTCGACTTCCCAGCGTGATCGATGATGTGCAATGGTACAAGGACCACGATCATATCTTCGTTGCCGCAGGTGGAATCTTGTATTTTTATGAAATCGACAAGCGCGGCGGCCTTAACTCGTACCAACTCAGCACTCTGAAAAGCCCTTTTTACTATGACGCGGACGAAAACGCCATCTACTTGATGGAAAACGGCGAAATCGTGAAGATGAAGTTGTAAAAAATGTGAAGGCTCCGACGGGTCGGACGGGCGGGTGACCGCACCGGAGACCTCACATCAGAGCCGTGGTTCAGGAACACGTGTGAGGGTCGCGAGAACCCCTTGGTGCATTGCGCGGGTTGGTCACCGCGCAATTGTGCTCGCCGCAGTGATTGCAGTACCGGCCCGTGTGACCCGCTACCGTGCAGATCCCGTCCGACCCCTTGCATCGTTCGCAAGTATCGGGGTTCTTCGGTGAGGCAGTATTGTGACCGCAGTCGGGTTCACAGCACCCGACGATGCAGCCACAAGAAGCGGTGGCAATGGTCATGAAAGTAACCTCCTTCAAAAACAAAGTACCACTTTCGTGGTACTTTGTCTAGAAGTCTATCGCTTCGCCCACTGTGGAGCTTTGCGGGCTTTCTTGAGACCGTACTTGCGGCGTTCTTTGACGCGGGCGTCGCGGGTCAGAAATCCTGCCTTGCGGAGTTTTTTGGTAAAATTCGTATCAAAAAGTACAAGTGCACGAGAAAGACCAAACTTGATTGCATCCGCTTGTCCGGACATTCCCCCGCCGTAAACGTGAACCGTAGCTTTAAATCGATTTATAGATTTCAGTTTGCGTAATGGGGACTCGACAATGTTTTGCAATTTTAAACTATTGAAATATTCAACGTATGGCTTTTCATTTACCATGATGATCGCCTTCTCTTCATCAGGCTGTTTGTCGGCTGATTTTTTGGTGAGTACACGAACGCGTGCCGTTGCCTCTTTCCGTCGGCCTACCGCCTCAAAATATTTTTCGGGCCCCTTTTCGGCTTCTTTAAATTTTTGTTCGTCAATGATGACGTCGTCTTCGGCTGTGGTGATCATTTTTCTATGATTAAATTTTTCATCATTTTTGCACGTAAGCGGTTTGGCGCAAGCATACGATAGACTGCGAGCCACAGTACTTTGCGTGGATCACGCTCCATTTGTGTTTGCATGGTGCGGGCCTTCATGCCACCTGGATACCCAGAGTAATGGAAATATGTCTTTTGATCAAGTTTTTTGGTCGAAAGCTTTAGTTTTGAGACGTTTGTTACCGTAATCTTTTCCGCAGGAATGAGATTAGGTTGGTAAGTAGCCTTGGTTTTTCCGCGCAATAAAACGGCAATCCTCGTAGCCAAGCGTCCCAGTACTTGATTTGTTGCGTCAATATAGGTCATACGAATTCAATTATCGCCATACGTGCTCCGTCGCTCATTCGTGGGGCAAGATTGCGTATCCGGGTATACCCTCCGGGGCGTTGCGCGTATTTCGGCGAAATTTCTTTTACGAGTTTGTTCACGGAGGCCGTTGGCAACATACTACTGAGATGCCGCGTCGTAGAGAGGCTTTGCACTTTGCCTTTGGTAATCATTTTTTCTATGTAGGGACGGAGGGCCTTTGCTTTCGCCTGTGTTGTGGTAATGCGGTTGTTTTGGATCAAAGCCACCGCTAAGCTGCGCATGAGGGCCTTACGCTGTTTTGTCTCCCGTCCAAATGTTTTGCCTTTCTTGCCGTGTTTCATGGTCTACTCGTCTTTCTTCTTCTTAGTTTTCTTTTCTTTTACCACTTTTTTCTCAACTTTTTCCGGAAGCTGAACTGCATGCATAATTTGAAAATGATCTAGCATGATTTGTGATGCGGTCTGCAATGTTTCTTCGGGCGATATACTTCCATCGGTTTCTATTTCCAGAATAATCTTGTTGTAGTCCGTGCGTTGACCAACGCGGATATTTTCAACCGTATAGTGGACATTTCTAATCGGAGTAAAAATTCCATCGATGGCAATTTCGCCCACAGTCAGTTTTTCCTTGTGGCGCTGTTCAACGGGAACATACCCGACACCTTTCTCGACTTTGATTTCCATTTCAACTTCAGTCTTTTTATCAGTAATGGTTGCAATCTTTTGATCGGGGTTGACGACTTCAACATCCGCAGTTTCCGCAATGTTATTGGCAGTGATATCCCCCGCGCCTTTTGCGGAAAGGGTGAGAGTTACCGGCTCATCAATGAAAACCTTGAAGCGAACTCGCTTGAGGTTCATGATAATCTCCAAAATATCTTCCATGACGCCAGGTATTGTAGTAAATTCATGATCGACACCTTTGATTTTTACGGAAGTAATAGCGGCCCCACTGATGGAAGAGATGAGGACACGACGGAGACTATTGCCGATGGTAATACCGTATCCGGGATAGAGAGGAGCAATTTCAAAAATGGCTTTGTTATCGACCTTCGAAACTAATTTTGGTTCTGTAGGCAATTGAATCATAATAAAAAGGTTATTAGGTGATTAGCTTATTAGCGAGAATAAAACTCAATCAAGGACTGCAAGTCACCCGCGTCGATACCGCTTTCGGCGAAGGAAGGAACTCCCTGTACCGTTGCGGTAAATTGCTCATGGTCGACCTTGAGCCACTGGGGCGATTCGTGTTTTTTAATCCATTGGGGAACAAGTGCTGAAAAATACTTCGTTTTCAAACTTCCCTCGCGTACTTTAATGACATCACCTTTGCGAATTTCAAATGAAGGGATAGATACGCGATGTCCGTTAACAAATATGTGTCCATGATTGACTACCTGCCGGGCTTGATCGCGAGATTGCGCAAAACCTGAGCGGTAGACAACGTTGTCAAGACGGTGTTCGAGTCGTCGAACGATTGATTCTCCGGTCTCTTCTTTAGACTCCATAGCTGCTTTTACCCAATTTTTAAACTGGCGTTCAAGCATGCGATACATGTTGCGGACTTTTTGCTTTGCTTTGAGCTGTTGGCCAAACTCGGATGCTTTTCGTGCAAACCGTTTTCCATGCACACCAGGCGGGTACATTCGTTTTACCGTAGCAGATTTTGGCGAATTTGAGCGCTCACCTTTGAGGCCGAGTTTTGCGCCTAGTCTTCGCTCTATTTTCTCTCGTGGTCCTAAATATCGTGCCATGGAATAAGGGTTATTAGGTGATTAGACTCTTCGTGGTTTCGGGGGACGAACGCCATTATGGGGTTGGGGGGTATCATCAACAATTGACGTCACATTGATACCGGCACTGACGATACCGCGAATTGCAGCTTCGCGGCCGGGGCCGATTCCGCGAACAATAATCCTCGCTTCCTGAAGTCCAAATCGTTTTGCGCGTTCTGCAGCTTCTTTTGCCACCAACGTTGCTGCATACGGGGTGGATTTTCGAGCGCCTTTGAATCCCATGTTGCCGGCAGTTGTCCAGACGAAGACGTCACCATTGGAATCCGCCACCGAAACGATTGTGTTATTGTACGAGGATGTGATGTGGAAGGTACCCTTGAGTACCTGATGTTTTGACTTTGAAGATCCCGAACCTTCCGCTTTTTTTTCGGGATTGGAACCGCCTTCAGTTGTAATAATTCGCTTTTTGCCCATGGTTTATGTTTTTTGAGCCGTTGGTTTTCGGCCTGATCCCATTGTTTTGCGGACATTACCACGCGTGGTACGGGAGTTTGTCTTCGTGCGTCCGTGAATGGGAAGTCGTCTGGCATGCCGAACACCGCGCCAAGCATTGATTTCCTTCAAGCGTTTGACGTTATTTGCGATCTCACGTCTCAAATCACCCTCCACTTTATATGTTTTGTCTATGATGGTTTGGATTTTGTTGATTTCCTCGGCACTTAAATCTTTTGCTTTTTTGGTGAGCGGTATATGGGCTGTTTTCAATATCAGACGGGCATTGGTAAAACCAATACCAAATAGGTACGGCAGTGAAAATTCTACGGTTTTGTTGTCTGGGATATTGATCCCTGAAATACGTGGCATGTTATCCTTGACGTTGTTTATGCTTGGGGTTTTTACAAATACAGAAAAGTTTCCCCTTGCGGCGAACGATTTTGCACGAATTGCACATCTTTTTTACTGATGCTCTTACTTTCATATTATTTGCGATATGTGATACGGCCTTTCGTACCATCGGGACTCATCTCAACCGTCACCCTGTCGCCGATCATAACTTTGATATAGTGAAGTCGCATTTTGCCAGAAAGATAGGCATGAATTTCCTGGCCATCGTCAAGTTTTACCTTAAATTTCGTATCGGGCAACGTCTCAACGACGGACCCATCTTTTTTGGGTTTTTCTGTGTTCACTATTCCGTTATTGAAATGTTAGCAATTCTATGACGAGATGTCAATGGACAACTCGATTTTCTTAGGATTCTTGGGTACGTCGCTGACCCAGAACGGGGAAAGCATAATTTTTGCCTTGAATACTTCGTCAATCGACTTGAAGTAAGACTCAAGATCAGTTTCGTTCATACCCGGTATTTCCTTGAGAATTTTTTGTTGATCAAGTTTTCCTGCGGCGCGACCCTTGACTGTCGTCTCAAATCGCACGCTTTTGGTGGTGGTGTCAGTAGAAAGAAGTTTATGAGAGACATCAAGGTCCTTCGTGATGAGTTCCAGATTGCCATTTTTATCCAAATAGCGCTGAATGAGTAGCAGAACATCATCTGGTCGAAAGGCAATGGTTGAAACGGACGCCTGAATTTTCATCTCAAGTGAATCAGCCGCTTCACCCGCTTTGGCGTTGACGATGGGGATTCCCACGGTGATATCGTAGGGCTCAAATGTAGTGAAATTACCAAGTTGTTCCTTGAGTGCCAGTACTGCTTCTTGCTTTGCTTTCGTTGTCAGCTCTTCCTGTGCTTTGATGTAATCCTGTTCCGAAACGACCTTCGCAGTTCCTATCAATCCCCCCGTCATTGGCTCCGAAGAGACGGCATAGAAAAGGTCATATCGGGGGGTTCCCTCAAAACCGGGAATGGTAAATCGTGCGGGGCCGATGTTGTATTCTTTGCCGGGTCGGTCGGCATTCGCGACAGATTCAATTGAGCCCGAAGCAGGGACGGTGATAGTTGCGGGGATGCGAAAAATTAAACCTTCCTTTGTGGCAAATCTAGTTGTAGCTACGAGTTTTTGTGATTCTTTCGAGGTGTTATAGATTCTGATTTTTCCCGTAGCCTTTTGTGCCACTTCTTTTTGACTCGTGCTCGGGTAACTACCCGCTACATCTTTTTGTATCGAAAACTGTTGCCCGGGTATTTTATCAAATTCCGCTTGTACATCTTGGATCGTTGCTGATGCAGTAATTTTGAGCTTGAAACTCACATCCTGTGTCCGAGGCGTAATAATAACCTTGGCATGTCCGAGAGTGACGTACATAGTGGCCGCAAGGACCAGAACCGCAAGAACAAAAGGTATAATGAAGAATTTTTTGGAAATTGAGCCAAAAAACTTGCGACGTGGTTTTGGACTATTACCAATAACACCGGGTGTTTGTCGTTTTTCTTCCTCTTCCCAAAGCCTTTCAATGTCAGTGAAATTTCCACTCACGGGCGCAGCTGGCACCGGTCGTACAATCGGAGCCGGAGGAGGTGGCGGAGGAGTGGCGGGTGGCTCAACAGTCTCTGGAATTTCGGGTGGCCGTGAAATTTCGATATCTTGCTCTTCTTCATCTGCTTCTTGAATTTTTACATCGCGATCATTTTCGAGAGAAACGATATCTCGTATTCTTTTTCCGGCATCTTCCGGCGCAACTGCAATCACTTGTTGTTTTCTACGAGTGGCGGCCAATTCAGCAACCGCAGGATCACGTTTCTTTGGAGTAGCGGCCTGCAGGATAGTCATTCCGTTTGCAGAAGCCTGTTCAATAATATTTGGATCCGCGCTCATGACGCTTATGAGCTTTCCGCTTTTCTCTGCTTCGGCTTTAATTGCATCAAAGTGACTCGCGTCGCGACCAAAAGCAGTACCTTTGGGAAAAATGAAAATCACCTCTTGGGCATCCGTACGAGAAAAAGCATCAAAAACTTCATCGAACGAGTCGTTCTTTTGGATGTTGAGAATTTTGGTTCCAGGCATTGATTGGATTATAGCACAGTTGCCCGAATTCTTCTGGTACCTGTGGATACTGATTCCTCCTTTAGAATTTTAAACTGACCAATTTCCGATGTATGTGACACATGAGGTCCCCCGCAAAATTCCTTTGAAAAATCCCCAACGGAGTATACCTTCACTTTTTCGGGATATTTTTCTTTAAAGAAATACAGCGCTCCGGTCTTTTTTGCTTCTTCGATAGGCAATTCTACATAATTCACTCCTAAATCTTCACCAACCCTTGCATTTACCAAATCTTCTACCTGTCTTATTTCCTCTGGAGTCATCTTACGTGAAAATTTAAAATCAAACCGTAATCTTTCTGCAGTTATATCCGATCCGTCCTGTTGTACCTCGGGCCCCAGCACCTTGCGCAGCGCCGCCTGCAACATATGCGTGGCCGTGTGTAATCGCGTGACTTTTTTGAGTTCTTCTTCATTTGCAGCCTTGAGCTCGCCGGTATCGAGAATCAATCCGTGGCCACCAAACTTTTTTACACTTCCTTCTCGCGACTTTGCCTGATGTTTTTTGAATTCTTCATCAAATGCCGTCCGATTCAAAGCTGGTTCGATGTCATGCATTACCTCGAAAGGCAAACCGTAACTTTCGTACAATCGAAAAGCTTTTGGCGCATCAAGATCATGGATCTTTTTGAGTTCGCGTAGACCGGAATCCAGAGTTTTTAGGAATTTATTTTTTTCCTGCTCGAAAATTTCTCGCACCCCCTCAAGATTGATTTCCGTATAAATCTGTTTGATTTTAACAAATATTTCTTCGAAATCTACTTGTTTATGTACGATAATACGCCGCATGAGACGACGCAAAACATACCCTTGATCTTTATTTGAAGGCAGGACACCATCAGTGATCAAAAACGCAATTGCACGCGAATGGTCGGCTATGACGAAGGGGAGGCCTTTTGCAAAAGCAAACAAATCAGTCTCAAACACATTTTCAACACCTTGTGAAACCATCGCGAGACGCTCAAGTCCCATACCCGTATCAATGCCGGGAGTATCGAGGGGTTTTCGAGAACCGTCTTTTGCCTGATAAAACTCGTTAAACACTACATTCCAGATCTCAATGCCGTTCACGTAGATTTCCGTCGTGGGTCCGCATGGTCCCTGATCCCCTGTCGGCCCCCACCAGTTGTCTTCCTTGCCCATTTTGCGTGCCGTATATCCAAGCTCCCTCCAAATCGCATATGATTCGATGTCGTCTTGATAAACGGTGACGTAATCGATAGTGAGGCCCATCTCCTTGGTGATAAATTCATGTGCATACGCAATCGCTTCTTTCTTAAAATATCCGCCAAATGAAAAGTTGCCGAGCATTTCAAAAAACGTGAGATGTCGCTCATCGCCCACTTCATCAATGTCAGACGTCCGCATGCTTTTCTGAATAGATGCGACATTCAACGCAGGCGCAAGCTCTGGATTTGTATAGTATTTCTTGAACTGTTGCATTCCGGCAGTCGTAAACAGCACCGATGGATCATCGGGCAGGAGTGAAGACGAAGGCACTATTTTGTGTCCCCTCTTCTCAAAAAAATCTAAGAATTGTTTCCGGATTTCTGTATGTGTCACGATGACAGTGTAACAAATTCCTTGAGTTTTCGAAATGCCTGGGCGCGGTGGCTAAAGTGGGATTTTTCTTTGCGGGCCATTTCGCCAAAGGTTTTATCGGAACCATCGGGCTGGAAAATAGGGTCAAAGCCGAATCCATTGGTACCACGTGGAGCAACAATTGTTCCTCGAACACGACCTTCAAAAAAATGGAGTTTTTTGTTTCTGTAACCGACAAGCACAGCAACAGTCGCTTTTGAGTTTGGCGCAAGCAGAAATATCCCCTTGGCGCCGATAGTTTTCTCAAACCACTTGATCAACGGGCCAGGTAGTCCATGCAAGGCGTCAATTTCCAGAGATACATCCTCTACGATGACATTGTTTTGCTTGAGATGCGAAATTTTGTGCTCGATGATCTTCTTGAGGTCAAGCCCCTGGATTTCCGGTAGGTCAATGTTCAACTGCTCGAGTTCTGTAATGACCTCTTTCGCTTCCTGAAATTTTGAAGCATTTCCTGTTGCAAAATACATAAATCCATAGTACCATCGTCATATGAAAAAAACTAATCTGCGTGTCGGCGTCATCGGTTTGGGCATGGTGGGCGATCCTATACGGCGCTGGTTTGAGGAAATGAAAGGCTATATCCGAGGAAAGGACCTTTTTTGTTTTGACGTAGATCCAAAAAAAGACTTCCACGATGACATCAATCAGGCTGAAGTGATCTTTGTTGCCGTTCCCACACCATCTCCCAAAGGAGGCGGAGCGGATCTTTCTATTTTACATGCTGCAATTAAGACCGTGAACGACGGAAAAATCATTGTTATCAAGTCAACCGTACCGCCGGGAACCGCCGAGTCTCTCCAGAAAAAGTATCCCAAGAAAAAGTTTATATTCAGTCCTGAATTTTTGACGGAGTCTCAAGTTTGGAATGACTTCGTTCGTCCCGATCGGCAGATCCTGGGTGCCACAGAAAAAGCCCGCGATGTCCTGAAAGAAGTACAAATGCTCCTCCCCATCGCGCCATTTTCTCGTCCTTGGAGCAGTGATTACACAAAAAAGGAGGTAACCGCAACTGAAGCGGAACTGGCTAAATATGCAAGCAATGTATTCGGCTACATCAAAGTCATCTATGGCAATATACTAGCGGACATCTGTTCGTCCATGAACATCAATTATGAAGCTGTCCGTGAAATGATTTCCGCTGATCCTCGCATCGGGCCCTCCTGGCTTGATGTGAACCACGGAAACTACTGCGGCGCAGGCGGTTACTGTTTCCCCAAAGATATGAATGCCCTGATAGGATTTATGGAAAAAAATGTTTCGGCAAAACACAACGATGGTCTTCCTGTGCTCAAGGCGGTTCGTACCTATAACAGAAATTTGCTCAAGAAACAAAATCTATCGGAAGAAGTGGTAAGTCGCCACGATAGGGATATAAACGTACGAAAACGTAAAAAGGCTAGATAACTCTTGCTTTTCGGTGTCACAAGTGTTCGCACAATACGTTATATATAACAATGAATACAAAAATTGTTTCGGCAGTGGTCGGTTTAGGGGTTTTCACAATCATTGGCGCTTTTAGTCTTAGTGCTTCGGCAGTCGGCAAGCCTACCGATGTTCCTCGTGGACCGAAGGTCACTCCGACACCCACGGCGCTGAATGTTGCTTGCATTCAGGGGGCTATTGTGGAACGCGATAATGCGGTAATTGCATCAGTTACTACCTACCACACGGCAATCATCAATGCCCTTACAGCGCGTCGCGATGCTTTTAGTGCGGCATACGCGATCACTGATCGACAGGACCGCAAAAAAGCATTACGTGATGCGTTGAGCGACTTTAAAGATGCTCGCAGAGCGGCTTCAGAAACTTTTCGCAAGGCAAAAGATGCGGCGTGGAGTGAGTTTGCTAAAGACCGCAAAGCTTGTGGCGTTGGTCCTCAAGACGGCCAAGGGAATTCAAAACTCGACAGTGCAATTTAGTTTTCTCAAATAAAAACCCCCTTTCGGGGGTTTTTATTTGGATATAATATAATTAGTATCCTGTATTGTTGATCATATCGAACTGTCCTGCGAGCGTGAGGTAGTCGGCGCGAAGACCGGAATCTACCCAAGCTTCCGCCGCCGCAATAATATCATCAAGCTGTTCCATCGCTCCAAGTCCAAGCAATGCTTGTGCAGCTGGAGACACGGAATACCACGTGTCCATGTCCTTGCGTCCAGACATCACATCAAGTCGCGTGGAAATGTACTGTGCATAGAACTTGTTCTTGGCACATTGGGTTGTTGAGAATCCTTTTGAGCAGTTTTTGGTCGCATCATCAATGAGTTTGGTAAGAGAGGCACCCGTTGGAGTGTAACCAGACGGCATAAGCCAATTTGAGTCATTGTGAATCGTCAACAGCCAAGCTTGCAGGGTCGCTTGAGAGGTTGTCCTGGTGTGGTTTTTCCAGTTTCTCCAATAGCCCTGTGTTCCCTCGCGATCTTGGAGGTTAACGAAGTTGATACCAGTCATATTTTCACCGCTCATATCAACCACGACATCCTGGCAGAATGTTCCTGACTGTGGCTGCCATCCTGATTGAATCATTTCGCACACATGGTACGTTCCTGGACCAAGATCTTCAAACGTGTATCCCATGGAAGAGGTGGTGACCAATGAGTCTTCACCCGCATCCCATGTATCATTGTAAGGAGTTTCATCAATGAAGATCGTCCATGCGGAAAGGCTTGCGCCGTTTGCGTCAAGCTTAAATCCAGTGATGGACACGTTGTCAAAGTTCCCAAAGTCGACATCGTTTACAACATCGCCAAGTCCGATAGCAATAGGAGACGGATCAGTGGTTGTTTGCGTCCATCCGGTCATTTGGGTTTCACGGACATTGTAGGTTCCCATGTCCAAATCATCGAATTCATAACTTCCGCTAGCATCAGTCGAAGTTGACGCCATGAATACCATACCAGAATCATAGAGGTTGATGACCCAATCTTGTAGTCCTGGCTCTCCGGTGTCCCAGCCGCCGTCGCCGTTGATATCTTCAAACTTCATGCCATGGATTTCGCCAGGAATGTCGTCGTTGGTGACCGTGCAGGTTACATCATCACCTGGAGCTAGAGTTACATCTCCATTGCTGTCGCAGGCGCCACTGTAGCTAGCCATATAATCAGAATCTGCGTCTTCAGTAACGGTGTAGGTCCCATCTGCCAAAGAAAATTCTGTACCCGGAGCACTTTCACCGGCAAAGTCATTTCCGTCGACATGCAAGGTAAAATCTCCAGGAACTGCAGTTCCGCCGTTGTCATTCACCACCACTTTTACCACATGCAAAGTAGCATTTGGGGTAGGAGTTGGCGTGACAGAAGGAGTTGGAGTCACTACCGGCGTTGCTGATGTTGAAGGTGTTGGCGTTGGTGAGCCTCCTTGGGGGCCAGCAACCTGATAATTGTCCGTCTTGCCGTTTACGTCGGCTTTATACTCTCCTGAATCACCGGCGAGAACAGTATATGCGGCAAAACAAAACTTTCCTTGACTATCGGTGAGAATTGATCCAGAAGCCACCAAGGTATTGGGATCGGACGAGCTTGGCAAACCAACTACTGACCAATCCAAGGTGGTATCACGAGCAAACCCAGTTCCCGTGATATAAACCACATCGCCTTCCACGTACTGATTTTTATTGACCGGGCTTCCGCAACTGCCAGTACTTGTTTTAATGGATCCACCAGCTGCGTGTGCAAACTGCACTGCGCCGCCGACCATTTGTAATACTACCGCTGCTATTATGATGCCCGCTGACCAGCTGCTTAAAACTTTCTTCATATTTATTTTGAACGTGCAGAACAAAACCACTCACATAGTGAGATGGCAAGTAACCGCCTTATTCAGTTAAATTAATTAAAAAAACCAATGTTCTATATAGGGTTAACGCATAACTCTACTAATTGTGACGTTCATTAGGGGAAAATGGTTTGCGGAGAAGTACTAGCCAAAGGAAATAAATTGGTATACGGATTCCAATTTGGGTTTTGAGAGTGCTTGTACCAGGCATAGCCTGCCAACACGGCAACACCAATGACGAGCAAAATTACTTGCCAACCAGAAGGAGCGTGGCTTGATCCTTTATCATCTGCCATGTCGTCAGTATGCTACAGGATAGTTTTTGTTTCAAGGGGTGGATGTGTGGATACGGTTTCTATGCGAAACGTAGTCCTGCCGATGAGCTGTCCCCGTTGAGTTTCAATATTCACACGCCACAAACCTGGTGTCGCATTTGATTTGACTGAATATCCACGGTAGCCATTGTCACGACCGCCAACGATTTCAAACGCCACCCGATTCACCGTAATCCATGTATCCTCAACCTCATCATGAAATTGCCACTCATGTACGATGGTCGTTTTCAGGTCATTGGGCGCAAACACCGATCCTACGACGTACACGGGTTCACCAGATACCGCGTGGTAAACGTTTCTGCGTAAAAAACTATACCAATGTCGGACTTCACCTGTAACAACGTAGTCGCTCCCGGTTCTGGAAAGGCTATGGTACACGCCGGCCTCTTTGAGGGCCAAAGGTATGGGGGGTATGATGTTTGTGAAATAAAGAATATTCAGGAGGAGGTAGATACCGCCGATGCTTGCCATGATCTTTTTTCGGGAATTGTAGATAGCCTTAGGAAGAAGGTAGCGGAGGAGGTGGAGAAAACCCCACAGTACCACCAGACTGACCAGACCGCTCATGAAAAAAATCTCATCGCCAATTTCACGAAGGAATATGGGAATGTAGAGAGCCGCAAATGAGAAAAGGATGAAAAAGTAAATGGTAATGCGAAAGATCAAGATCGCATAGCGAGCCTTGAAGATTTCGTTCCCGATCAAGAGTCCTGCGAGCACAAGAAAAAATGGCCAGCTGGACGCAAATGATCCGCTTCGCGTATAGAAAATGAAAAATGCGCTGAATAATCCTCCAAAAGCAAACTGGAGCGTGAGCATCAGCCAAAAGTGCCAATCTTCGTGGGTCTCTCCCCGCTCTCGACGACGATCCAGAACGCTCAAACCAACTATGCAAAGACCGGCAAGAATGACGTAGGACGTAAGAACCAGCATGTCATAGAGCTGATCTACTCGTCGCAATGTGAGATTGTCGAACACAAACCCAGTCAAAAGCGTGATCGACGAAATATGACGTTCGTAGCGCTCCCATTTTGCTTTAATTGTATGTACGAGCTCCCTCACGGTGGGTGAGCGATGGGATTCGAACCCACAACCCTCGGGACCACAACCCGATGCTCTGCCATTGAGCTACGCCCACCATATTCGGATGCGCCATTCGCTAAGCATATCCACTAAATTCCTCGGTTCTTATATTATCCTCGTCTACACCCTTTTCGTCAAGGATTCTACGCATGGCGAAGACAAATCCCGGTGGGCCGGCAAGATAGTATCGCACCGAGAGCAAATCACCCAAATGACGCGTAAGCATACGTCCGTCCACGCGGCCGCGCTCGTAAGGCCATAAAGTGGAAACTTTGTCGGTGATGGTGGGAATAAGAGCAAAGCGGGAATTTTCTGCGGCGATATGTTCTAGTTCTTTCAAAAAAGGTGCGGAAGCAATGGTGGTATTAGAGTAAAAAAGATACAATCGATGAGGAAAGTTTTCGCGCGTCGCCGATGAGACTATGCTAAGAAAAGGGGTAATACCAATTCCTCCCGCAAGCATTGCAATGCGCTGGGTAAATTTTTTGGGAAGCACAAAGTCTCCGCTGGGACCTTGGATTCGCACCTTCTCCCCTTTTGTCAAACGACCAAGTTCTTTCTTAAATTCTGAATTCCGCATTCGTGTTGCAATGCGAATGACTGGTTCGTGTGGTGCGGAAGCGATGGAAAACGTGTAGACCCTCGTTCCCAGGGTCACATCAACCGTTTGTCCGGCAATAAAATCAAACTTGGCTGGTTTTTCAAACTCAAACGCCATCGTGTCTTGTGCGATTTCACGCTTAGTTTTTAGTGGCGTTATGAAGCCATTCATGCTACCATCATGACGTATTTGCCCCTGTAGTTCAATGGATAGAACAGGAGACTTCTAAGCTCTTAATAGAGGTTCGATTCCTCTCGGGGGCACATGCGGGCTGTAGTGTAACGGTAGCACGAGACGTTTGGGACGTTTTAGTCCGAGTTCGAATCTCGGCAGCCCGACAAAAAGCAACGTTCGGAAAAATCAGGCTCCGCACTCCGCCGCGCCGAAGGCGCGAATGGAATGGTGGGGGTGAATCCGGCGAGACTGGAAGCCAAAAATTGAAAGGGTGGGGTGAGAGTCTGGGAGAGGGAGCGGTCGGTAAGTTTTGGGTTCGTTCCGAGTTTTGGCAAAAGTTGCCTCATCTCGTGATAATTTTCGGAGGAAGCCAGGAAACTGGCTTTTTTCGTGTCCAAAATGAATTGTCTGACGGGTTCGAGCGGATTTGCGGTTGTTTGTCCATGATCTTGTTTTTGGTCGGCAAGGGAAACTTTCTGTTTCAGCAGCTCTTCCTTTTTAGCAAGATAACTTTCCTTGGGAATATCACCGTCAATATATGCGCTAACTAATTTATCCAGTTTCTCTTGCGTCTCATGTTGTTTCGCTTTGATGTCTCGGACGAACGACTGTGATGAGTGGACTGATTCCTTTTCTTCCTTATCTACTTCCTTGAGCATCCAATCAGTCCACTCATCGGGGAGCGCGATAGATTGAAGCCGTGCCTTAATTTGGAGGACAAGATCTTTTTCTTGGAGGTACTTTTGATTACAGAGGCCGCGCTTCTTGGTGCATCGGTAATACCGATAGATACCGCCATGAGCACCCTTTGCCCATTGAGCGGTGATTGGAGAATTACATTCACCACAGGTCATCATCCCGATAAAGGGAAAGTCATGGCGAATCTTTGATTTGCGCGGCCGGGATCTATCCTTCAATATATCTTGCACGGCTTCAAAAGTTGTATGATCGAGAATCGGCGGAAACTTTCCTTCGTAGTATTCACCTTTATGAGCGATCAACCCAAGGTACGCTTTGTTCGAGAGCATAATCCTCACATTCGCTTTTGCAAGTGGCGTTCGGTGTCTAGCCTCAATACCGTAGCCCGCCAAAAACTCTCCCATTGATTCGAGAGTGTACTTTCCGGTCGCATATTCCTTAAAAGCGCGAAGGATAATTTTGGATAGTGTCGGATGTGGATCAATCGTTCGCGTCTTTGGATTGTTCACGTAGCCAAAGGGGGCTTTGGTGAGCCATTCTCCGCGACGGAGTTTTTGGCGGATACCACGCTTTACGTTTTCAGAAAGATTATCTGAATAATATTTGGATTGACCGAACGCCACTTGGAGCATGAACAATCCTTGGGGTGTAGGTTCGAACCAAAATGTCGGAAATCGCAAAGAAACTATCTTGGTGGTATCTATGGCGTAGATGACTTGCCCACCATCAACGGAGTTACGAGCTAACCTATCTGGATGCCAAGCGAGCAAGCCGACAGGTTCACTTGATGAGGCAACTTTTGCCATCATTTGATTAAAGATTTCTCTGCCTGGTTTCTTTGCGCTTTTCGACTCGATGAAAGTCTCGGCAATCAAAATATTTTCTCTCTTCGCGTATTCAGTGAGTTCAGCAAGTTGAGCTTCAATACTCATTACTTGCCGTTCCTCATCTTCCGTAGATTTACGAGCGTAGAGAAAATATTTTGTCATACTTTTTTTGTATTACCGACCGCTCCCTCTCCCTGCGATTCACCCCACCCTTTGAATTTTTGGCTTCCAGTCTCGCCGGATTCACCCCCACCATTCCATTCGCGCCTTCGGCGCGGCGGAGTGCGGAGCCTGATTTTTCCGAACGTTGCTTTTTGTCGAAAATCTTAAACTTTGTTCGAACTTATCATTCCCCTGATCGTAGCAAAAAACCGTAGAAAAAGGAAACCTAAAATGGTGCGTCCGCCCGTGCGCTTGCTCGTAGCTCGCGCACGCAGGCCGGAGCGGTTGTATCCGTCTGTTAATGCGCGCGGTGATCTGATTATGGATTGATCCCACCGCTCTGGCCTGCATCGAGTCTGACTCGATGGGCGGATGCTCTGTTGATGCTCGCTTCGGGCATGGCGGAATTCCACACACACCTTCCGCCATGCCCTCGAGCGAGGGGAGGGGCGTAAGTTTCAGAAAGCTCTGGAAAGAACACGATTTTAAGAGTAAGCTATACGCATATGGATAGTAGACTTTCTAAATATACGCTTGACGAGCTCGCAGAAAGAGTTGAAGGAGGCGGAGATAGTAGCGCTCAAAAAGCCGAACCAATTTTGATTGCCAAAGCCCTTGTTGAGTTACAGCAATCTATTACAACGCTTCAAAAGCAAATACCTCAAACAGGATCAGAAATCCGAAGCACTATTGGAAGAGTGAGTGAAGAATTATCGGAGACTGTTCGGGGACTCCGAACCGAGATGCAAGCATATTCCGCTTCGAACGATAAGTACGCAACCGCAATGAAGTGGTTGACTGTTGGGTTAGTGGTTGTTGGAGTTGGTCAGGTTATTGTTACGCTTATAAAATAAATAAGATGCTTGAGCACAAAACTAATAAAGAGAACATCCGTAAATACCTTCGTTGCTTAGAGAGATCGGATTATGAGAATTTGATAGGTCTATTTGCATCAAGTGCTATTATCCATTCTCCTTTATATGGAGAAGTTGAAGCAAAAAATTTTTATAAGGATCTATTTAAGGATACAACAAAATCCACCATATCTCTGAAAGATATTTTTATGAATGAGGATGAGTCCAAAGGAGCGGTAAACTTTCTTTACGATTGGGTTTTAGCGGACGGATCACGAGTCTCTTTTAATTGCGTAGATATTTTCAAATTTAGTTCAGAAGGGAAAATAAAAGAATTAACAATTATCTATGACACTTCGCAAACTCGCCCGAAATTTGATAAAATGAAGTCATGAAATGAGGAGAAAACAGACTTGACTTATTTATTAGAAAGTGATAGTCTTATTTTGTCAAACATTATGAATTCTACCAACCTACAATCAAGCTCATATTACTACTATTATTCAACCTCCTCGAGGCTAGTTTTACGGCGTTGAAATAATAGGAATACTCATTTCAAAATCTCAAACTGGTCTTAGAGGGGACCAGTTTTTTGTTCTTTCACACCCACCCTCACGAGAGGAGTAACCATGCCATCGGCAAGCAGCTTCAAGTCCGTCAAGGGTCTTCTCAATAAGCTCCGGGATGAAGTGTGCCCGAGCTCTCCCAAGAAAAAGGGAAAGCACGAGTTCAATACGACGGGATGCCAAGGTTCCTGGCATCACAACGATCAGGGCGGCCCGATCTACAGCCACCAGTCGCATCGGTGCAAGCACTGCGACATGGCAGTCTGCGACTTCACGGACGCAAAAAAGGTCGGGCAAGGCTGGTACTAGGGAGGAGGTGCAACATGTGGTCGCGCAACTTCAGTAATCACTATTCAGAGGCATGGAAAAAGGAGGCACGTCGGGCCGTAAAGCGGCTGATGCAAAGAATTCATTCCCGGTCTCTCTACGATCCCGCCCGAGAGGAGATCGAAGGGTTTGTCGCCCACCTGGAGACGCACGGCAGTTACTGGATCAGAAAGCTCTTCTGCTGGAAGTTCATCTGGCTACTCATCGAAGAACGGGTGATCCAGTTCTCCGGGGACGACTTTGCGATCCCGGTGTGCGGGATTTGCTGGAAGGAATTCCGCATCATCGAACCCGTCGCCGACCCAGCTCCACACACAACTCTCGAGCGCACGTCAGATGAAACCGTGTCTTGCAAATGCGGTTTCGTCCATCCTCTCTTTTACAAGGAGCGGGACGTGGTGGGAATTCAGTACGGCGTGGTTCAAGGGTTTCTCTATCCCTTGCTTCCGGGAATGAACGGAAAATTCATTACCGATGCAAGATTGGAAAATCGCCCTTGGCCCCCCAAACTCACAGCGTAAGTTCCTTGGTCGTTAAATTTGGAGGCCTGACCAGCCTCCTTTTTTTGTTTCAAACTTACGCCCCTCCCCTCGCTCGAGGGCATGGCGGAAGGTGTGTGTGGAATTC